>VFQN01000079.1_pt1 | contig 225680 bp, 173 predicted proteins | sample 3512371 | NCBI WGS metagenome assembly VFQN01 (sample SAMN10412370, study PRJNA504923) | tailings metagenome | isolation source: Replicate 2 from Balatoc abandoned mine | place: Philippines: Itogon, Benguet | collected 2017-08-28
AAGTAATGAATATTTTTTAACTAAGCCCGTGGTCTGATTTTAGGGGAGTGTTATAATGGGACGCTTTTGCGGCTAGGATTTCATTAGCAAAACCCCTATTTTTTGGTGGCTGAGAAATCGTACTGATACACCAGAAAACGGATTAAAATCCCAGCGAAAAGCCGGCACAGGAGTCCAAAGAAGGGCTCTACCCCAGGAGAAGGGAGCGGCAAATTGTCAATTTAATAGTCCCTTCCCTAGGGAAAAGGACCAATTTTCGGTGTTTTCCCCGGGAAAAAGGCCTAAAAAAGGGGCGTTTTCCCCAAAATAGAGGGTAACTTATTAACACCCGAGGGAGAACAGGTAACAATCTGCTATTAATGCCTAAATTGTCCCGGTAAACAAAAATCTTATAAAATAGACCGTCATGGCCAAAGCAACCAAAAAAGCCGCCGCAAAAAAGGCCGCACCAAAGAAAGCTGCCGCTAAAAAAGCTGCTCCTGCAAAGAAAGCTGCTGCGAAGAAAGCTGCTCCTGCAAAGAAAGCTGCAAAGAAAGCTGCTCCTGCTAAAAAAGCTGCTCCAAAGAAAGCTGCTAAAAAAGCTGCTCCCAAAAAAGCCGCCAAAAAGCGTACTCCGAATGCAGCCTTTATGGCACCTTTAACTCCGAGTGCAGCACTGGCTGATGTAATTGGCGCCAAGCCAGCTTCCCGCCCGGACATCACCAAGAAGATTTGGGATTACATCAAAAAGAACAAACTTCAGGACAGCACCAACAAACGCATGATTAATGCGGATGCTAAACTGAAGACGCTCTTCGGCGGCAAAAATCAGATCTCTATGTTTGATCTGGCAAAAATCGTGAGTGCTAACGTGAAATAATTTTCACTAACACTTGTTAAACCATAACCAGCTAATGCCGGTTATGGTTTTTTTTATTTTATCTGAAAAGCAGGATTATCAGAAGGTTTCCGAAGCTTTTCCAATTGAGTTTCCATTTCTTTTACCAAATCCTGATGGGTAGATGATACATCATGGTTTTCACCCGGGTCTGTTTCCAGATTGTATAGTTCAGTCCGAACCGGATGTACTCCCTGATAATACCGGATAGCCTTCCAGTTTCCCTTACGTACAGCCTGTTTATACCCCTGCTCATAGAACTCCCAGTAAAAGGGCCTGTTCTGCATCTTTTTCAGTAGCGATTGCCTGGCTTTGTTCAACCAAACCGGTGCCAATGAAATTCCATCCGTATCCGGCACCTGTATTCCGGCCAGCGAACAGAAAGTGGAAACGATGTCCCAGTTGGCAGCTGGCAGATCGGTGCTGGTTCCGGCTTCAATTACACCCGGCCATTGAACAATAAAAGGCACCCTGATACCGCCTTCATATAAATCTCTCTTTATGCCGTTTAAAGGTCCACTGCTTTTAAAATAGTCCATTGCGTCTGACCGTTTTCTGCCACCTTCCTGGTGGGTACCATTATCACTGGTAAAAATAATAATGGTATTATCCGTCAGTCCAAGTTTGCTGACTTCATTTACTACGTTTCCAACATAGGTATCCATTTGAGTAATCATGGCTGCATAAGCAGCTTTGGGAAATCGCTGCGGACCATAGTGCTGTCCGGGTGCGTGTGCTGTTTCAGGAGCAAAAAGACTCTCCCCGGCAGCATTCAGATAAGGTTGTAAGAACGCATCAGGCACCACCAGTTCGGCGTGTGGAAGTGTAAAGGAGAGGTATAGAAAAAAAGGACGATCTTTTTCATTCCGGATAAAATTCAATGCTTCATTCGTAAACCATTCGTTGGCATATTGGCCACCCGGAATACGTATTTTATTCAGTTGATTTCCCTGGATCTGCCAGGCAGAATCCGGGTGCTGGTAATGACCTTCCACGTGATGTACATGGCCGGAAAAATAATCCCAACCTCGCTGTTCTGGTGAGCCACTGGTAGAGGGAAGTCCTAATCCCCATTTACCCATCATTCCATTCACGTATCCCTTTTCTTTCAGATACTCCGGAAGTATTTTTTCTTCTTTCGGAAGCGGGAACTCACCATTACCCCTAACCGAAACATGACCGGTATGCAAGCCTGTCATAAGTGCTGCCCTTGAGGGAGCGCATACCGTACTTCCGGCATAGAAACTTGTGAATTTTTTTCCTCTCACCGCCAATTGGTCAATGTTGGGGGTTTTGATTTTTGTCTGACCATAACAACCCAGGTCGCCATATCCAAGATCATCTGCCAGGATATAAATAATATTGGGAGGCCGATTTTTTTGCTGTGCAACAGTCGAAAATGAAATCAATAAAAGCACCATCAGAAACAGTAATTCGTTTGTGAATAACCGTGAATTATTTTTCATATTAAAAAATTAAAAGAATAAATATATTTTTTTAGCAATATCCCTGAAATGCTTATCCAGACTGATTTTTAAGTATCTTCAATCAAATTAAACAATATGCGAAAATTAAATTTTTCTTTACTTTTCGGTTGCGCCATATTGGTATCTTTCAACCCGAAAAAAAGGCTAACGGATCTGCCTCCTGATCCTGCAAAACCAAACATTGTACTGATCTTCATGGATGACATGGGTTATGGAGACCCTGTTTGTTATGGAGGTGGTCCATACCAAACTCCTAATATCGACAAACTAGCCCACAATGGTATCCGGTTCACCAACTTTTATTCAGCACAGGCTGTATGTACTGCATCTCGTAGTGCATTACTTACCGGTTGTTATCCAACGCGCATCGGAATATCGGGTGCTATTAATCATACATCCAAAATTGCGCTCAACTTAAACGAAGAGACTATACCTGAATTATTAAAAAGAGCCGGATATAAAACAGGTATGGTTGGTAAATGGCATTTGGGTCATAAAGAACCTTATCTTCCTCTTCAGCATGGCTTCGATGAATACCTGGGTATTCCTTATTCCAATGATATGTGGCCCGTTCATTATGATGGCAAACCATGGACTGATACTAGCAGTTTTCGTTCCACTTATCCCCAATTGCCTTTAATCGAAGGAAATAAACCAATTGAATTCATACGTACATTGGAGGATCAGGCAACTTTAACCCGGCGGTTTACAGAACGTGCCAACCAATTTATTAAAGCAAATAAAAAATCTCCCTTTTTCCTGTATCTGGCACATCCAATGGTCCACGTTCCGATTGCCGCCAGTGAGCAATTCAGAGGGAAAAGCAAGGGTGGATTGTTTGGCGATGTCATGGAAGAAGTGGATTGGTCGATTGGCTCCATTATGCAAACATTACAGGAAAACAAACTCCTCGAAAACACACTGATCATATTTACCAGCGACAATGGTCCATGGCTGACTTTTGGGAATCATGCAGGAAATACGTCCGGCTTGCGTGAAGGCAAAGGCACAGCCTGGGAAGGTGGAGTGAAAGTTCCCTGTATAATGAGTTGGAAAGGGAAATTACCTGAAGGTATAGTTAACAACCAGCTAACTACCACCATGGACATCCTTCCTACATTGGTTAAATTCTGCAGTGCACCATCACCTAGCCAAAAAATTGATGGCATTAATCTTTCGGAAATGTTACTAGGGCGTTCAAAGGAAAGTGGCAGAAAGGAATTTGTTTATTACTACGACAAAAACAATTTGAAGGCTATTCGAAATGAACGTTTCAAACTGGTGTTCCCTGCAAATTCTCAAACCTATGGTCCTCCCGCTTTTCCAAATTTAAATGGATTCCCGGGCAAATATGGTACTGACTCGGTTAAACTGGCATTGTATGATCTCTGGACAGACCCCGGAGAAGACCGGGATGTACAACGACTTTATCCGGAAGCAGTTAAAGAATTAAATCAAAGAGCTGACTACTATCGCAGAACATTGGGTGATGGTCTAACACAAACGCCCGGTTCAGAAGTTCGGCCTGCTGGAGCAATGTGAATACATCAGAATATCAATTATTGAGAAAAATGGAAGCTGGTACCGGTTGGGTACCAGCTTTTTTATATCTGATTTTCTTACCAGCCAGGATTTTGACCCAATGCAGGATTGAGTGCTGTTTCTTTTTGTGGAACAGGCCATATATAATGTTTGGCCGGATCAAATACACGGGTTACACTTGGAACTTCAATTGTAACCGGGTTCCCATTTTCGAAATAGGTAATTCCATAAACCGGTCCACGCATTACCTGTTCACCAATTTTCCAGCGCCGTATATCAAATAATCTCCAACCCTCAAATGCAAGTTCAATCGTCCGTTCTCTACGAACAATTTTTCTTAATTCATCCTGTGACAAACCTGCTTCCAATTCAGGAAGTCCAACGTCAGGTCTAGTTCTGATAGCATTAATTGCATCGTAAACTGATGCATCCAGCTGGTTTAATTCAATTTTCGCTTCCGCATAGGTCAACAATACTTCAGCATAGCGCAACAAAATGAAATTTAAGCCACTCGCTCCCGGGGTTTGAAGATCTTCAGCTACAACGTATTTCTTAAGAGAATATCCTGTACTGGTATTGTATTGCGTTTTACCTACTTCATCTGCTCCACCTTGTCCGGGTACAGGCTTGAACAATATACCGCTTGGCAATGGATCTCCATCCAGATACATAGTATATCGCATTCTTGGATCACGATTTAAATATGGCTGCATCGGGTCAAATCCAGCATCCGGATCGGTAATTTCCTTTCCATTTTTCATAGTATACAAATCTGCCAGAGCTTTGGTAGGAACAAAATTACTACTACTATTCCGCTGGCTATAGGGGCCCATATAGGCAAATGAATTGTGCGTTAGTGTACCAGCCAGAAATTGCTTGTCAAATACTACTTCTTTGCTATTTTCCATTGCATAAGTAAATAGCTTACCATATTCATCAACAAGCCCATAAACGTTTAAATCAATGACTGCTTTTGCTGCTTCAGCCGCCTGTGCAAAATCCCCCGACCACAGGTGAGCACGAGCCTTTAACGCAAGGGCGGTCCCTTTGGTAATACGGCCTTTTTCGGCTGTTGGATAAGAAGCAGGCAATGCGCTTGAAGCCGCGGCCAATTCAGTTGAAATAAATTCATACACATCTGCCTGTGAAGTACGCGCAATAGACAGACCTTCTGCTGCTGTTATAGGATTTGTAATCAAAGGGACGTCGCCATACAAACCAGTTAATTTGAGGTAATAATAAGCGCGTAATACCCTTGTTTCGGCTTTTAACCGATCGAGCAGTGCAGTGTTGGTTGTGGTTATTTTATCAATATTAGCCAATACATCATTAGCTAGAAAAATACCACGAAATCCGTTTTGCCATTCTGTTTGAATTCTGGAATGAGAAGCATCGTAGGTTCCATTTTCAATATTGAACTCTACTGTGAACGTAGTATTGGTATGGCCAATATCAGAGACGCCATCTAATACAAAAAGATTTACTGCATCCAATGCAGAGTACACCGAATTAACACCATAAATAGCATCTGATTCAGTTCTCCAATAAATGGCAGAAGAAACCCTGTCGTTTGGTATCGTTTCCAGAATATCTTTTTTACAGGAGCTCATTATCCCTGAAAAAAAGAAAAGTGATAGTATTGTAAAGTTGGTAAGTTTTTTCATAATTAATCGAGTTGACGAATTAAAAATTCAGGTTTAATCCTAAGGTGTACAAACTGGTTTGAGGGTAATAGATTCCCCTGCCTGATTCTGCTTCAGGATCCAGGTTCCATTCGTTCAACTTTGAGAATGTTAATAAGTTCGTTCCAGATAAATAAATTCTTGCTGCATTAATTCCAGCTTTTTTTAAGAGTGGTGAAGGAACGGAATAATTTAGCTGGAGATTTTTCAGTCGCAGGTAAGATCCATCTATAATCAGCCTGTCTGATGTATTAACATTTCTCTGATCACTTTTCCTTGGCAAAGGGAAACGTGCATTGGGACGCTCAGGTGTCCAATAGTTATCAGTAACAATTTTATGTGTAAATCCCTCAAAGATTCCATATTCAGACAAGGCCCCAGACAACCGGGTATCTACATCAGCAGCTCCCTGGAAAAGCAGGTTCAGAGAAAAATTACGATAACCAAGTTCTGCCGTAGCACCAAATGTGTATTTTGGAAAAGGGTTCCCAATAACTGTCCAGTCGTCTGCATTGATTCTTCCATCCTTATTCAGATCAACATATTTAACATCACCTGGTTTTGTATTGGGTGCGATGGTAGGATAATTATCAATTTCTTGCTGACTTTGAAAATACCCATCCGTTTTATACCCCCAAAGTGAGTTATAAGGCAATCCCTCTTTTACTATGTAACGAGGGTCCAGATCATATGAGCTATTGATAAATGGACCACCTCCTTTTAAATCAATCACTTCATTTCTATTGATTGCAACATTACCGCTGATGGCATAAGTGAATTTATGCTCATTGTTACGATATCCTAATGAAATCTCCCAACCCTTATTATCAATTACACCTGCATTCTGATTGGATGAAGTAAAACCCGTAACTACAGGCAATGGCAATGCCAGTAATATACCACTGGTTCGCTTTTTATAATAATCAACAGAAAAAGAAAGTTTATAGCCAAGAAGGCTCCCCTCAATACCAATATCGGTTTGTGTATTGGTTTCCCAGGATATGCTTGGATCAGCCAGAACAGTTTGCGAGAAAGTTGGAGCAGCCACGCCTCCAAAAGTGTAAGATCCCTGTGTTAATGACGCAAAATAGCTGTAGAGAGGAACGGTTTGATTACCCGTTTGCCCCCATGACCCCCGAATCTTTAGTTCATTAAATGGCGTATTCAGGTTATCAAAAAAATCCTCTTCTGTAATTCTCCAGGCTGCAGAAAAGGATGGGAAAAAACTATACTGTTTATTGCCGGTAAACCTGGATGATCCATCATACCTGCCGTTAACTTCCAGCAAATATTTCTGGTCAAAGGAATAATTAAGTCGGGCAAAATAAGAGCGCAATCCGAATTTGTATTCATTTCCGGAATTATCCTTGGTTGGATCATTGGCTCCCTGTCCTATTGATTGTATGTCATTATTGTAAAACCGTTCCCGATAAGCCGACAAGTTATAGCCATTATTATACAATTCTGAAAATCCAACAAGTGCTTTCAACTCATGCCGACCAAAACTAGTAGCATAATTCGCCAGATAGTTGGTTGTAATTTCCCTATATCGATTACGTGTTTCAGTCAGTGCGTTATTTGCTACCTGATATCGCCTTCCGGTAAGAGAATCAAAATTATTTACTGCATTCCGGTAAGCTTTCTGCTCTGTAAAATCCATAACTGCAGAAACCTGGGCACTAAGTGTTAGTCCTTTCAACAACTGATATTCCATTTTACCAGAAGCGTAAAAATAGTTACTGGCTATATTATTATTGCCTGATTTTTCAGCAAGGAGGAGCGGATTAAATCCCTGTTGACTAAGCCCGTATGTGCCATCCGGATACTTTGGAGCTGCAAACAATGTTCCATGAAGAAAACGGTTAAACACATCAGATGCAAAAGGACTTCTGGACATATTATACCGATAGTTAACGTCTGCACTCATTTTCAGCCGTTTGTGGAGTTGCATATCATTATTAATCCGGATCTCCCGAATGGATGCGCTATAATTCGGGGCAATCCCTCCCTGGTCCATATAGCGCATACTCACGCGGGTACGGGAAAATTCATTTCCCCCGCTAAAAGAAACATTATGACTATGCTGTGGTGCAGCTTTCAATACTGTTTGGAACCATGTATTTACATCCGGATATTTATAACGGTCTGAAGAATTTACCCAGGTATCGATACTTTCATCCGTATAACGAGCGGGAATTGTTAATCCCTGGTTTGTATAGGCTAATTGCTGATACCGCATGTATTTTTCCAATTCCATATTTTCCGGCTGGTTTACAGATTTCTGAATGGCATAATATCCATTATAAGCGATCTGAACTTTTCCGGTTTTAGCTCTTTTAGTTGTAATCAATACCACTCCATTTGCGGCACGTGAACCATAAATGGCTGTTGAGGATGCATCTTTCAATACAGATATACTTTCCACATCTTCCGGATTCAGGTTAAACATCTGTTGCTCCACACCATCTACAATAATGAGTGGGGAACTATTTCCGGAACTATTTCCGGAGAAAGTGGTAATACCTCTTACCCGCAATGTGGCTGCAGAGCGGCCCGGCTCTCCTCCCCTGTCTAAAACTGTTAAACCAGGAGCCTGCCCTTGTAATGCCTGCTGCAGATTGGAAACCGGTCTTCTTACCAGGTCTTCACCTTTAACCTGGGTTACAGCACTGGTCATACTGACTTTTTTCTGAGTACCATATCCAACAACAACCACTTCATTCATCGACTGATCCACTGCTTTTAACTGAATGATAAGATTCGTATTTACTCCCACCCTGATTTCAGCAGTTTGCATATCAACATATGAAACCACTAGAATGGCATCATTGTCGGGAACTGCAATTGAAAACTGTCCCGAATCATCCGTTGTGGTAATCAATGAACTGCCTTTTACCTGAACCGTTGCTCCGGATAAGGATTCCCCTTTGGGGCCTGTTACTTTACCTGTGATCGTTTTATTCTGATCCTCTGAATTGGAAGCTGTAATTACTATAATTCGGTTCGGCAGCTCCTTAAATTTTAATTCATTGGCAGAAAGGATCGATCCTAAAATTTCGACTACCCGAACATTCTCCCCTTTAAAATCAACGGTTACATTTCCGGAGATCTTATCACTGCTGTAAACGAAACGGTAAGAAGATTGCTGTTCAATCTCTTTTAGTGCTTTTTTCAAGCGGGTTTGAGAAAAATTCACAGATATTCGCTCCTGCGAATAGGACTTTGCCGAAACCTGTAAACAGGTAATCAGCATAAATGCGATCGTTAACTTCATAAGCAGCAGTGTTTTTAGCACTTGCCTCGGCAGGAAAGGGCACGTGCGGTCCTTTGTTTTTTTCATACTTTTGTTCTGGTTTTATACAGAGCAGTTGCCAACTCCAATTGAACACTGCTTCTGTGGGTTAAACTAATGGAAAAGGGAGAGCGCAACTCCCTTTTCATTTATCTGTCATTTTGATCTGATTTTTAGTATTTTATCGTTTAATTCATAACTAAAGGAATTGGATAGCTGCATAGCTTCTAGGGCCTGTTCCAGGGGTATATTCTCAAAAAAAGCAGTAAACCGGTATTGTTTAATGGCTTCATCCTCAAAAACAAGCTGGACCTGGAACCATCTTTCAAACTTTTCTTTTAATTGATCAAAGCGTTCGTCGTTGATTTCAAGGGAATTGCGGGTCCAAACGGTTTCAATAATGGAATTGCCATCTTTGTCAATGGTGATGGGTAGCACTGTAGCAGTTGGTTCTCCAACATCGCTGGTTGAACCGGAAACTGTAGCCGCAGTAAGTTCCTTTTCTTCCCATACCAACTTCTGGTTGGGTTCCAGAAATATGGAACGATCTTTTTTAGCAGGTAAAATCACTTCAACCGATCCTCTGATTAATGCAGCTTCAGCCTGCCTTGAACCTTTAAATGCCCGTACATTAAATGCGGTACCATGAACTTTTACGGTAAACTGTGGTGTGGTTACAAAAAATGGAGTAGAAGGATCATGTTTTATATCAAAAAAAGCCTCACCGATCAGTTGCACAGTGCGGTTTGAACTGCCAAATGTAGCGGATAAGCTTAGAGAGGAATTGGCATTTAAAACCACTGTTGACCCATCTGGTAATACCAGTGATCGTTTTTCCCCAACTGTTGTCAGATATTGTTCACTGGCTGTAAGCTTTGTAGTATCCGCAGCTTTTTGTACCAGTGTTTTGGTTGCCGGGGTAGTGGCTGGCTGGGTCGGGTTGCCGAACCATTGGTACCAAATCAGCACCGGCAACAGGACCGCCGCCGCATAGGCGAGCCAGCGTTTAACCGGAACAGGGGTTTTGATTTCCGGATTTTGTTCAGCTATAGATTGCTTTAGTCTGTCGAGCTGTTGTTTTTTATCCTCTTCTTTGAGTACGCCGAACAGCGATACAAGCAGCAACCTGGCATCTTCCACCGTCGCCCACTCTTCCGGATAAGTAGCCAGGTAAGCAGCCCAATGGGATTTGTCAGTTTCCGTAGGTCGTGCACAAAAACGAATAAATGATTCGTCTTCCAGTAACTGATCCCTGTTTTTTTTATCCATCACAAGCAGCGTTATGAGGATAAGACGGAAAACAGACAGGAATCTACCTGCTTTTTTTGAAGTTTTTTTTAAATCGTTGCAAAAAACAACAAAAACAGCATGGAAGACCCACCAGTTGCCAGATTCGGATGCACTACCAGCTCGGCCTTCAACTGCTTTAAACCAATAGATAAATAATTATAAATACTTTGAGCCGACCAGCCGGTTTCTGCCTGAATAGCCGTGACAGATAACCCTTTGTAATATTTCAGAAAGATGGCCCGCTTACAGCGCTCCGGTAATTGGTCGTATGCTTTCCTTAGTAATTGTGACAATTCCTGCATGGATTCCTTTTCCATGAGAGTTGTTTCCGGGGAAGGGATGAGGGTAAGGGGATGGTTCATCCAGTTATCATCCTGGGAATACCTGTGCGATTCCCGAAATAGATCAATGATCTTTCGTTTATAGGAAGTTATGATATAGGAATTCGGATAACTGATCGTATCGAAATCAACCTGTTTCTCGTAAAAGGACAGAAACAGTTCATGAATCAGGTCTTTTTGTACCAATTCCTCCAGTTGGCGGGTTCTTCCGATTTGCAGAAGCTGTTCATATACCTCTTCAAAATATCGGTACAACCTCTCGCAGTCGTAAGGTGGCCGTTGGTCCTGATACATAGCAATCAGAGTTTGGTTAACCCGGTTATTAGCAGTAACCGTATACTGAATATATCAAGTCCTGACAACACTGACAAATGCAAACGTTTGTTCAAAAATTGATTGGAATAAAAAAGGATATTTATTTAACACCAAAGAAGTCAACATGAAATCACCTGCCATATTGATTTTCCTGATTATCCTCATAACAGGATTAATTTCCTGTAAAGCTCCAGATACCAATAAAGCCACTCGTACCGCAACACCAAATATCATCTACATCTACGCAGACGACCTGGGTTATGGAGAATTAGGTAGTTATGGGCAGACAAAAATCAAAACACCGCATCTCGACCGGATGGCTGCAGAAGGGATGCGCTTTATCCAACATTATACGTCTACTCCGGTTTGTGCACCAGCCCGTGCCATGTTATTGACCGGTTTACACGGCGGACATTCTTACATTCGCGGCAATCATGAACTGGGAGGATTTGCAGACACTGCCGAACGCGGGCAATATCCACTTCCTAAAGCTGCTATAACCATTGCAGATGTCTTAAAAACAAAAGGGTACAGCACGGCTATTATCGGTAAATGGGGGTTAGGAATGGCCAACACAGAAGGAAATCCCCTCCTGCACGGATTTGATTACAGTTATGGATACCTTGATCAGAAGCAGGCCCACAATTATTACCCCTCGCACTTATGGGAAAACGGGAAATGGGACACACTGGATCAACCCTATTTTTATGTACATCGTAAGCTTTCACCAGACAGTGCAACAGATGATGCATTTGCTTCTTTTATCGGTAAAGACTATGCGCCGGATAAATTGACAGAAAAGGCAGAAAAATTTATTCGCGAAAAAAAAGAAAAGCCATTTTTTCTTTACCTCCCCTACACCATTCCTCATGCTTCTCTGCAAGTTCCTGAAAAATGGGTGAACGCGTATAAAGGGCAATTCGAGGAACAACCCTATTTTGGACAGCAGGGTTATACACCTAGCAAATATCCCTTATCAACTTATGCCGGAATGATTTCCTATCTGGATGAACAGGTAGGGAAAATAATGGCACTGATTAAGGAATTAGGACTTGAAGAAAACACCCTGATTTGTTTTAGCAGTGATAACGGTGCAACATTTAATGGCGGTGTAGATGCCCGTTTCTTCAATAGTGCAGCAGGTTTCAGAGGATTAAAAATGGATTTGTATGAAGGTGGAATCCGGATGCCGTTTATTGCCCGCTGGCCCGGAAAAATTAAAGCCGGAGCTGTTTCTGATCATGTATCTGTTCAATACGATCTCATGGCTACACTCGCAGATCTAACCGGAGTACCAGCCCCTCCCAATGATGGAATTTCGTTTCTTCCTACTTTGCTGGGTAATGACAAGAATCAACAGCAACATGAATTTCTCTATTTTGAGTATCCTGAAAAAGGCGGGCAGCGTGCTATCCGGTATGGAAACTGGAAAGGAGTGAAAACCGGTCTGAAAAATAATCCGGCTGCTCCCTGGCAATTGTTTGATTTGTCCAAAGACCCGTCTGAAACAACAGACCTCGCTTCAAATCACCCTGATCTGTTGAAAACTTTTGATGCCATCGTTGCGCGGGAACGACAGGATAGCCCGCTTGCTACCTGGAATTTCTAAGTGTCAGACAAGAGTCATTACATTGTCTTAACATTGTACTGACATGTTTCTGACACTTCAGCGATACTTTAACCAGTTTCAACCGCTTTCAGCCCCTGCACTGGAAGCAATAGAAGTCATCTGTAAACCCATCACCATACAGAAAAACAAGAACCTGCAGCATATTGGCCAAACCTGCCAGACCATTTATTTTCTTGAAAACGGAATCGCGCGTATTTATTACCTGAAAGATGAAATTGATATTACCGAAGGATTTTATTTTGAAAACAGTATCATCGCACGTGCAGAAAGTCTGTTCACGGGTAGGCCTAGCCGAAAAGGCATCCAGGTGCTGGAAACAGCGGATCTGATCGCCATTGATTCTCAAAAATTTTTTCTACTTTTTGATACGTATCCTGAAATAGAACGCCTGTTCCGAAAAATCATTGAAGCCGCTTACATCGATACGATCAACCGCATCGAGTCTCTCCAGTTCAACACTGCGGAAGAGCGTTACCAGAGCCTCATTGAAAGCAGTCCCGATTTAATCAACCGCGTACCCCTTAAATACATCGCTTCCTACCTGGGCATTACCCAGGTTAGCCTTAGCCGGATCCGGGCATCCCGCTGATTTTTTATCATTTGATAAATCTGCCGGCAGTATTCGAATAGAACTTTGCTGGCAAATGCAGTCCATTCAACTCGGATTAAAAGAAAACTGGAAACAGTTCACCCTGCTGGTGATCGTGAATGCTTTTGTTGGCGGTATGGTCGGGCTCGAACGATCTATCCTGCCCTTACTGGCAGAGCAGGCATTCCAGATGGCTGCCAAGACGGCCATCCTCTCTTTTATAATTGTCTTTGGTGTCGTAAAAGCACTGACCAATTATTTTACCGGAACGCTGGCTAACAGGTTTGGCAGAAAGCGCTTACTCGTTGCCGGCTGGATGATCGGTTTGCCAGTACCCTTTTTACTGATTTACGCACCCTCCTGGAACTGGATCATCGCAGCCAATGTTTTACTTGGTATCAACCAGGGATTAACCTGGAGCAGCACAGTTGTAATGAAAATTGATCTCGTTGGAGAGAAAAAAAGAGGCTACGCAATGGGCCTTAATGAATTCGCAGGTTATCTGGCTGTTGCAGCCGTAGCCTTTCTAACCGGATGGCTCGCAGGCCGGTTTGGCATTCGCCCCGTTCCTTTTTATACCGGAATTATATTAGCTGTGGCTGGATTACTGACCAGTATTTTCCTGATCAAAGATACCGTGCACCATGTAGCAATTGAAGCAGCCGATAGCAACCTACCCATTAGAAAAAAACTTTTCCGCGAAACAACCTGGGGAGATCCTAACCTGGGCGCTGTTACACAGGCTGGATTGATCAATAACCTCAATGATGGCATGGTATGGGGGCTGTTTCCCCTCCTGCTTGCCTCCAAAAGATTCAGTATTGGACAAATCGGGTTCATTACAGCCATCTATCCGGCGGTATGGGGCATTGCCCAACTGTTCACCGGCCATATGGCAGACCTGTACAGCAAGAAAAAACTCTTATTTATGGGCATGTTATTGCAAGCCCTGGCACTGCTTCTTTTTCCGGTTGCAGCCACCATATCGCATTATATTTCCCTGTCAATTTTATTGGGATTAGGTACCGCGATGGTATACCCAACCTTTTTAGCCACCATTGCAGATTACACACACCCCAAAGACCGCGCCGCCAGCATTGGAATTTTCCGGCTCTGGCGCGATCTGGGTTATGCTGTTGGAGCCTTGTTAACTGGATTATTGGCTGATATTTTTGACCTGGATATTGCCATATATGCAGTAGCGCTGCTCACCTTTCTATCAGCCATGATTATACGCTTTCGAATGACCATTGGAAGTAACAAATGATCACTGTGCCAGGAAGGAATAAACAGTTCCGGGTACAGTGGCGATGTCGTATTCAAACATTTTTGTCGCCAGTTTTTTAGGTTGGCTTAACCCTGCAGCCACTTTAGGTGAAGGTGTCTGTTCAACCGCATAAAATGGATTTGGATTATCCTTAAACTTTTTTCCAGGTTTAGTTCCATCCGACAATTGAAGCGGATGATGTACGCGCAACCGAAGATTTCCTCCCAACAATGATTTAATTAACACGCGATGAATCTTTCCGTTTTTCCATTGCAATTCCTGGATCAGGAAGCCTCCTCTTGCTTTAATCCCGGATATGGAACCCTTTGCCCACTGATCCGGTAAAGCTGGCAATAAATGCACGGCACCATCGGCGGATTGCAGCAACATTTCAGTGATACCGGAAGTGCAACCAAAATTTCCATCAATCTGAAAGGGCGGATGTGCATCAAAAAGATTATTATACGTGCCGCCACTTTCGCTGCCAGTTCCAACGGGCGAAAGCTGATCACGTATTAATTGAAATGCATGATTGCCATCCAGCAGCCGCGCCCACCAGTTCACCTTCCAGCCCATGCTCCATCCGGTTGAAGTATCTCCCCGGTGCAGGAGACTTACTTTGGCAGCTTCAAAGAGTTCGGGTGTTCGATAGGGTGATATCTGGTTCGATGGATAGAGGCCATACAAATGTGAAATATGGCGATGTTTATCTTTCGGATCGTCCAGATCTTCCATCCATTCCTGCAATTGACCATGTCTACCGATTCGCATGGGAGAAAGGCGACTTCGAAACTTTTTTAAGCTATCCGAAAATACCTTGTCTTTATTCAACCAATCAGCCGCTCTTATGGTTACACTGAACATATCAAAAGCAATCTGGTTGTCCATCGTGGTGCCTGCATCCAATGCTGTTCTGCCAGGAAGGCCTGGTATGTTTTCAGGAGAACTACCAGGATTCACTACCAAATAATTTTCACGTGGATGTTGCACCAGGAAATCCATGTAAAACCTGCTGGCCTCTTTTAAAACCGGATAAGCTTTTGAAAGAAAACCGGTATCTCCTGTATACAGAAAATGTTCCCATAAATGCTGACTGGTCCAGGCACCGCCAGCCACCCACATGCCGGAGGAAGGACCATCAATCGGACCAGTCATTCTCCATATATCCGTATTGTGATGCGCAACCCATCCTCCTGCACCATACATGCGCTGTGCAGTTTCCCTGCCTGTTTCAGATAACTCTTTCACCATCCGCAGAAACGGTTCATGCAGCTCCGACAAATTGGTTTTCTCTGCCGGCCAGTAATTCATTTCCGCATTGATATTGATCGTATACTTACTATCCCATGGTGGGGCTATGCGATGATTCCAGATTCCCTGCAGGTTGGCAGGCTGACCACCGGGCTGCGAAGAAGATATCAACAGATAACGGCCAAACTGGTAATATAAACTTACCAGGGACGGATCATTCCGGTCGCGGAATTTCTTCAACCGTTCATCAGTTGGTTCTTCTATTGCTTCGGTTTGTCCCAAATCAAACTGAACCCGGTTAAAATAATGCTGATAACGTGCAATATGTTCCTGCTTTATTGCATCATATGATTTCGTGCGAACCTTTTCCAGCCATTCGCGGCAACGGGCTTCTTCTGCTCCACTGATATCATCATACCGGTTGAAATTGGTAGCAATGGAAATATAGATCAGTACTTCATCAGCCTGTTTTACAAGTACACTCGTATCCGTTTGCTGCATGGTTCCTCCACTGGGAACAATATTGGCTATTGCAAAAAAACGAATCTTGCCAGGCACCGTCTCATGATCCGGTGTGGTTCCACTTAAGATGAGTTGTCCGCCTTTTACTGTTTTATCCGCCTTTGGCTGCGGTGTTGAAAAGCGGGCTGCAAAGCTGATACTACCGGATTGATCGGAACTTAACTTTACTACAATTATCCTGTCTGCATGAGAAGCAAATGCCTCCCGTTTGTAAGCTACCACTTTCGATTTATAGCTTGTTGTTGCGATGGCTGAACTGATATCAAGCTCCCTGTAATAGTCCGCATACGTTTCCTGTTCCTGCATGTTCAGGTGCAGTGATCCAACAGGCACAAAGAACTGTCCGTGTGATTTTTTTGTGATCATTTTTTCCCTTACCAGTTGGTCGGCTTCCTTGAACCTTCCATCAAATATCAGTTGTCTTACCAGGGGCAGTGCTGCTTTAGCATCGGGATTATCGTTTCGGTTGGGACTTCCGCTCCAAACAGTATGTTCATTCAAAGCGATCTCTTCCTCCGGATTTCCATAAACCATTCCGCCCAGGAATCCGTTCCCGATAGGAAGCGCATTTTCCCAGGTGGTTCCGGATGGCTGGCGATACCACAATTTTAGAGGATGGGTGGTTTGGGCAAAAGTTGAAGATGTATAAAACAGCAACAATACGAGCCAGCTTTTTTTCATTGGCAGGGGCATTTTGTTTGCCTATGAATTTAATCCTAAAAGATTATAAAACCGCATACTTGTTTCAGCAAATAAAAAGGCAGCTGCAATGCTGCAACTGCCTTTGACGTAACACTACCATTGCCTTAATCTACTGCTGCCTGGTACCATTGAGTACACCACCGTAAGCGGCTTTCCTGGTAAAATCCGCATTGTACAATAGTGGGAAGTCTCTACCATCATTGAATAACCAACTAAGATTATCAGATACACCCCAAATTGTGATGCCATGTCTTTGTGCAGGCGGAACATGTTTGATATAGGACTGAATCACATATTCATACATAGTTGCCTGGTATGCTTCAAACTGTGGCGTAAGAACGAAATCTGGTTTTGCACCCGGGTTTACACGCACATCCAGTTCGGAAATGCGAACCTGTAATCCGGTTTCGGCGAGTTTGCGGAATGCTTCATCAATTCCGGCCCTTGTTGTATTCCAGGAGATATGCATTTGTGTACCGATTCCATCAATTTTAGCCCCGCGATCCCGCATTTCTTTTACAAAGGCGATAAGCGAGTCCAGTTTCGCCCTGCTGGTTTCGAGATTGAATTCATTGATGAAAAGCAAGGCATCAGGATCTGTTTCCGCTGCATATTGGAAGGCTTTAAAGGCATAGTCTCTGCCCAGGTATTTAGACCAAAAGAAGAAGTCTGTAGCCCCCTGTGGCACCGTTGTATTAGCATCGGTACGCAATGCTCCCGCTTCTGTCATGGGTTCATTCACCACATCCCAGGCTTTCACTTTCCCTTTATAGCGGGTCATAACTGTAGTGATATAGTTTTTCATGGCTTCATCCACCTTCTGTTCCACAGCTTCATTTCCGCCACCTCCACCACCGGCCGCTGCCGCATCCTGAATTACTACATCATCTATGTAATACGTGTTCGCAACTTTTCCAATATCAAAGGAAATGCGCTGATTGGGTTCGTTCGCATTCATGGTAATAGTCCAGTTGATTTGTGTCCAGTCGTTACCAATTCCATCCTGATCACCCTGGTAGGCATTAACTACAGCTCCTGTTGGTGATGCAGATAAACGAACAGATCCTCCTGCATTGGCCGCTTTAATCCAGAAAGAAATATTGTATGTCTTTCCTGCCTCTGCTGCAAAAGTGGGCGTATGCGCCTGCACTCTCCACTGACTGGTTCCATAATTCTGATCTACCAGGATTCTCAATGCATTTGTGCCGGAGCGCACCTGGTTGGGAGCATTTGTCAGCGCAATGCTGGAAGAACCTGCAGGGTTACCGGTGTTCACGGCTGCCCACCCGGTCAATCCTCCTTCCAATCCGCCATTCGCCAACAATGGTGGCGGCGGTGGAGCATTGGGATCAAAGATCAATACATCATCAATGAAATAAGTATTGGCTGCTTTTCCCATATCAAAGGAAATGCGTTGATTAGGTTCATTGGATGTCATTGTGATGTTCCAGCTAACCTGGGTCCAGTCAGTTCCGATATTATCCTGATCTCCCTGGTAAGCATTGCTTACCGTTCCTGTCGGAGTTGCTGATAAACGAATGGATCCTCCAGCAGTAGCCGCCTTGATCCAGAAAGAGATGGTATAGGTTACACCAGCCCTTGCATTGAAAGCCGGACTATGCGCCTGCACTCTCCATTGACTGGTTCCATAACTCTGATCGGTAATAACCCTGAGTGCAGAAGTTCCGGAACGTACCTGGCTGGCTGTAGTAGTCAGTTCAATTTTGGAAGCACCCGCGGGGTTGCCTGTATTAACTACTGACCAGCCTGTCAATCCATTTTCAAAACCTGGGTTTTCAATCAGGTTAACAATATTGCTGCCTCCGCCTCCTGCTGTCAGTGTATTCAGGTATTCGGCATTCTGATTCTGATGCCACACCAATGTATGACCGAAAATGCCCAATCCTCCGGCCTCAGCCAGGTTGACCAGTTGATCAGCCCGGGTGAAATCTAAACTACCATTGTTCCGAACAATAGCTCCATGTTTCATTTCGTATTCGAATGTTACCAGGTCAAAATCAGAAGCGGCAATATTCGCATACTCATTAATGGTAGTAAAGGGAGTATAACTGATCGCAGTACCGATTGGAAAATCAAATTCGGATTTGAGTCCGGGCGGACGGTTATCAAAATTTCCCCTGTTTAATATCCCTGTCTCCAGCTCACGCTTACAGGAAAACAGCAACACCGAGCTCAGTAGGAACAGGCTTATAATTCTATATGTTGTACGCATACAATAGAAGTTTACTAGTTATTAATAACCAGGATTTTGATACCTGGCTGCGTTCTCATCCACTACTCTGTCCAGCTGGGATTGAGGGATGGGACGTAATTCGTGTTTGCCCTGTGTAATGGCAGCAGCAGCATCTGTGTTGTACAATTTCACGCGCTCAACCAGCTTGCCTCTTACAGCCAGATCCGGCCAGCGGGTACTTTCACCACAGAGCTCGCGGGTGCGTTCATCCAGGATGAAATCAAGGGTAACCTGGCTGGGGGCAGTCAGGCGAATGACATTGTATCTTTCTGTCACTTCTGCAGCGCTCAAACCGGGGCGATTGGCAGCACGGCGTTTGATTACATTGATCAACTCCATTGCCTCTCCTTCCCTTCCTGTTTGCATGGCGGCTTCAGCTGCCAGCAGATAAGTTTCACCCAGTTTACAAACCGGGTAAGGACGTGCGCCAGGATAATTGGGAACCCCTCTTGCCGGATCTTCATATTTGCTCAGAGAAGGATACATATTGGAAGTTCCTTCTGTAGCAGAACCGGAGGTAGATCCTCCAATGAAGTAAAATTCTCTTGGCGCGATCACGCGGTATGGCTTTGGAATGGCATTCATGGAATCCGCCATTTCATTTGTTAATGCCATTACGAAACCGGTATCCACACCAGCAGTGAAATCACCCACCGTGCGGGAAGCAATGTAAACAGTGCGGAAAGTCCCTTCGTAGCGGCTGTCATTTTTCTTATCTGCAAACGCAACATTGTAAGTCCAGGGAGTAGGACAAAAACGACGGATCGGACGACCATACTGAACCGTTCTGTCACCCACCGGAGTAGTTGCAGATGTCTTGAGCGGTGAGCGAACTGCTGTATAATCACCACAGAAATCGTTGCTGGCATCCATGCCCTTGGTACCACCAATGCCCTGCGGGTTGGGTACTTCACTTGCAGCATAGTTACCGGGAACACGTTCGATTGAAAACAGGATCTCGCTGTTATAATCATTACCTACCGCATGCACATCTGCGTAGTAAGGCTGCAAAGCAGTTCCATAGGTTGCCTGATTATTGATGATTTCCATCGCAGCATCATATGCATTCTGAAAATCAGAAGGCTGCGCCACAGATGAATAACCCCGATGTATATACGCTTTTGAAAGCAGGTGATAAGCGGCAGCCTTTGATAGCCGGAATGCATTCTCCGGGCGGCGTGTCGGAAGATTTTGTGTAGCAAAAATCAGGTCTTCAATGATCACCTCATAGTTTCTTGTAAACACCTGGTCAATCGGCAGGCGGTTGAAACCCTGGTAGGGAGTCTGGTTGAACTGCAGATCACCCGCTCCCATATCTACCGGTACTGCGCCAAAATATTGTACGAGGTTCAGGTAATAAAGTGCGCGTAGAAAACGAATCTCACCCTGCGCTACACTTCTTTCCGCATCACTGATAGGAACATCCAGCGAGAACTGAAGTAATCCATTCGCCAGATTAATATTACTGAAACTTCTGTTCCAGGGAGTGAGCAGCGCACCTGTAGTAGGACCTAAGGTATAGGTACACATGGCAGTCATATCTCCTGCTGCACCGGCCCTTGCCTGGTCGCCCATTGACCATTCATCTGTTCCTGCAACGCCCATACCAACTGCCCCTTCAGGCCCAAACAAATACCGCATGCCGGAATACAGGGAAGCGATTCCGGCCTGCAATCCTTCTGGCGTGCGGAAATAATCTGTAGAGAACACAGTAAAAGGACGTTCTTCCAGTTTTTTACTACAACCCGAAACCACCATGAAAAATCCGGCTGTGATTAGTAAGAATATATTGACAGATCGTTTCATATCTAACTGTTTAAATACTTTTTAGAAAGTGAGATTTAAGCCCAGTGTATAAGTTCTGCGGGGAGGTGTTCCAAGTGAAACCACCAGCGCACCATTGCCGGCACCATTCTGACGTATGTTACCATACGCTCCACCAACACCACGTTCACCTGCAGCAGTAGCCTGCGGATCAATTCCGGTTTGGCTGTAGAAAGGAGACCAGAGCAATGCCACATTATCCACCGTGAAATAAACACGTGCATTCTGTGCACCAACTTTTTGCAATACTGCAGGCCGGAATGCATAACCCAGGTTGATACTTCTCACCCGAACAAAACTTGCATCATAGTAACCTAGTGTCCGCCATCCATCAGCGAGTGTTGAATAGGTTGCATGTTCACCGGCGGGCATGGGGAACCAGTTGGTCGGATTGGTTGGAGTCCAGAAATCCACTTTAATGGAGTTGCGACGTCCGCTTAACTGGCTGATATAAGAAGCAGCCGGACCATGAATCTGACTTAAGAGCAAACCTCCGAAACGGGCATGCATAACTATACCCAAATCAAATCCTTTATAGGAAAAGCGGTTGGTTAAACCACCCTGCAGTCTCGCATCCATATCTCCAATTATTTTACGATCGTAATCTGCATCCACTCTGCCATCAGGGCGACCATTCGGTCCACTCAGATCAGCCAGTTTGATCATACCGGGAGTAGCACCCAATGCTGCTGCCTGGTCTGCTTCATTCAGTTGCCAGATACCCTGTTTTTCATAATCATAAATAGCAGTCATGGAATGACCTACAAACAACTGGCTGCCGATTTCCCGATCGATCTGGTTGCTGAGTTTAAGCAACCTGTTTTTATTGGTAAAAAGGTTTAAATCTGTACTCCAGGTAAACCCGGATGCTGATTTCACATTCACAGAAGAGAGACTCAGTTCAAAACCCTTGTTGGACATTTCCCCAATATTGGTGGTAAATGCACCTTCAATTCCGGATGTTACAGGCAGATTCACGTTGTAAAGAATCCGGTCTGTTTTAGAGTTATACAATTCAAGGGTACCTGTAATACGGTTGTTGAACAAACCGAAATCTAAACCAATATTGGTTGTGCTGGTAAACTCCCATGAGAGGTTCGGGTTAGGCAGACTCACCACGTTATAACCGGTTACAATAGTAGGACCAAAATTGTACCGTATAATCGTACCTGCTGCACCAATATCTCCGGAAGGGTTTAAGCCATTGTTGTTGCTTACCAAACCTTTTGATGCATATGGATTGATGGCCTGGTTCGAAGTTCTACCCCAGCCAGCTCTCAATTTCAGATAACTGATATTCTTGGAATTCGCCATGAAGTTTTCATCAGAAACCACCCAGCCGGCGGATACCGCCGGATAATCAAACCACTGGTTACCGGGCGCGAGCCTGGAGGATCCATCTCGTCTATAGGTTACTGTTAGCAGGTAACGATCTTTGTATGCATAGTTCATTCTTCCCATATAGGAGATCAGTGCCCACCTGCTTTCACCACCACCCAAACCGGTATTGGCAGCATCAATCGGACTGGACAATGCCAGGTTATAGAAGCTTACGAAATCTTCTGTGATGCCTTGCTTCTGTACAAAGTTGTCGAACGACTGACTCTCCTGGATACCATAGAGTGCAGTGAAATTAAATTTGTGATCTTCTTTAATGGTCTTATCGTAGAACAACAGGTTTTCCACTGTGTAACCCCAGGTTTCGCCATTGCTTACGCGGGCGATATTACTCTGGCCTACCCGGAAATAACTTGGCGCATTCGGCCTGTCAGCAGGCTGAAACTGTCCGCCAAACTGTTGTGCGTAATTAAGACCCAGGTTAATTCTGTAGCGAAGGCCCTTTGCAATATTGTATTCACCATACAGCGAATTGAATGTACGCAGACGACGCACCCGATCATCCCAGGTTTTCGGACCATTTTTCAATAATAATGGTGAGTAACCGCTGGGAGGAGGATTACCTCCATCCAGTGTATTGTCCCAGGGAACTACATTAATGGAACCATCTTCATTGTATGCCGGAAGCAGTGGATTCAGCGCCAGCATATTGTAGATGGCACTACCAGAAACAAACTGTGATCCATTGGCAACACTCACAGAGTTCTGCGTGCTGAGACCAATTTTAATTCTTTTTCCAATTCTTGTATCAATGGCGGCCCTCAATGCGTAACGGGTAAAATCTTCTCCGGGCATCAATGTATTTTCCTTGTAGTATCCACCACCCAGGGAAAATGTGTTTCCATTTGAACCACCGGATACGTTGATGTTATGATCTGTACGGAACGCATTCTGATACATCAGGTCCTGCCAGTCAGTATTTCTTCCGGTAGCAATTCCTTCCAGTTCACTCGGACCATAACCAGCCGTCCAGGTAGAGAGATCACGCATTACCCGGAATTCATCTGCATTCATGACCGGGTACTTGTAGGCGGGTGTACCAATACCATGGTATCCGTTATAGGAAACCCGGGTTTCGCCACCGCGACCTTTTTTAGTGGTTACCAGGATTACCCCGTTTGCACCACGCGATCCATAAATGGCAGTAGCGGAAGCATCTTTAAGGATATCTACAGAAGCAATTTCATCCGGGTTGATATCATTCAGCGTTCCTTCAAAAGGAATACCATCTACCACAAACAGGGGTTCATTGGAACCACTGATAGAACGTGTACCGCGAATCCGGATCTGTGCACCGGCACCGGGCTGGTTACCAACCTGGTTGATCTCAAGTCCGGCAGCCCGACCAATCAATGCCTGCTGAAGGTTAGGCACAGGCACATCGCGCAGTTCTTTTTCACTTACCGAAACCACAGCTCCGGTAACATCTTTTTTGCGTTGGGTACCATAACCAACAACAATAACTTCACTCAAATCTTTACCGCTGCGTTGTAACTGGATCACCAGATCCGTTTGTGATCCGGTATTGATTTCACGGGGTACATAGTTTACAAAAGAAACTACCAGGATATCGCCGGGAGCCGCCTGCAGTGCAAAGCGCCCCTGTGTATCGGTGGTAGTACCATTCGTAGTTCCCTTTACTACCACGGAAACGCTCTCCAACGGTTCTCCCTGTTCATTGGTAATACGACCATTAACGGTACGTTGCTGCGCATAACCATTACCGGGCAAATGCACCAGTAATGCAGCAAACAGCACCCATACCCAGGTAAAAAGGGCTCGATGGATGCCGGAAAACGAAGCATGTTTTTGGTTGATTGACATTTTCGTCTCTTTCATGATTATGTATTTGGCAAGTTGTGAAACGGAGTTAGGTAGTGCTCTGTACAGCACAGATAACGCTCAAAAAATGGGGAATTTCGGTAGTGCCGGTGGGCAGCCCTGAAAAGATGTTCTCTCATGCAGCAAGCAATTTTTCGGTTTTGCAATCGGTTGCATTATTAGTCCCAAAAAAACACTCTTGTATTCAGATCAGGAAATTTCAGTACTGGATGCCATCTCCAATGGATGGACAATTTGTTTTACCTGTATTCCTATCTCGTCAACAGACAGTGTGAAGAATAATGCAGCTACTAAAGTAAATAAATAATTTGTAATTGCAATCGATTGCTAATTTTTTTTCAAAATCATCAATTAATGGTAAAAACGACAGGTTTCCGGCCCTTAACAATAGGACATAATAATGGAGTTTTGTTCAGATCAACCGATTGCAAACAGGAAAGTAAAAACATACATTTACTGGTCCGCTGCTGTTTTGCTCCATTGCTGGTAAGCTGCCAGTAATTCGCGAACCTGCTCCGGATTATTTGCTGCCTGATTTAGTTTCTCAGCAGGATCTGCTTTCAGATTAACCAACATAAATCCATTTCCATCCAATTCATCCGGATTTGATTGGAGCGGAGCATGCAATAATTTCCAATTCCCTTTTCTGACGGCCCATTGTGGAGCGTCTTTTTTACCTCCGCTTTGCCAGAAAAACATCGCATGCGGAGAAGCGGCTTTGTCGGACCCGATCAGTTCCTTCAGGTTTTTTCCGTCGAGCTTTTTATCCGGTAGTCCTAATCCGCAATACCCGGCAAGAGTCGGATACCAGTCTATATTTGTTGCAAATTGATTCCTGGTAACGTTCATGGGCAACCGCTTTGGCCAGCTGATGATGGCCGGTACTTTGATGCCCCCTTCAAATAAACTGAATTTTGATCCCCTGAATCCGATTGCAGAGCCGCCGCCTCCAAATGTTCTGATCTCTTCCGAATAACCATGATCCGACTGAAATATGACAATGGTGTTCTCTGTTAGTCCCAGTTCCTCCAGTTTAGCCAGTAAAGCCCCTACCCGCTCGTCCATAGCAGAAACAAATGCTGCATATTCTCTGCGCGGAGATGCCAATTTTTTGTAATAGTCCAGCCACTTTGTATCTCCCTGTAGCGGATAATGTGGTGTATTCAACGCAAAATAAATAAAGAAAGGAGTGGCCCTGTTCTGCTTCATAAAGTCGGCTGCCTCTTTCACCATCAGGTCCTGAAAATAGCTGCCGGGGGCATACACTTCTTTGCCATTTCTCCAGAGATCATGGCGGTTGGGACCATCCCAATAAAAGAAATGCGAATAATTATCAATGCAACCTCCCATAAATCCAAAAGAGTGATCAAAGCCCTGGGCATTGGGCATGGTTTCCGGGGAGTATCCGATATGCCATTTACCAATATGTGCTGTTTTATATCCGCCATCCCGGAATAATTCTCCCATAGTATATTGAGCGGCTGGCATTCCAGCCACTCCTTCTTTGGAAGAAGCATTATCGGATAGGCCAGCCCGTTGGGGTACCCTGCCAGTCAGCAAGGCTGCCCGGGAAGGTGAACAAACAGGAGCCGCAGCATAAAACTCAGTAAAACGAACACCCCGACCAGCCAGTTTATCTAAGTTCGGGGTATATAAATCGGTAGATCCATAACAGTTCAGATCAGAATAACCCTGGTCATCTGAATATATCAGAATTACATTGGGACGGTCCTGCTGAGCTATCAGTGCTTTATTTTCCAGGATCACCAAACCTGTCAGCATCACCAGTTGCAAAAAATACCGTTGCATAGTTATCAATTGATGTTCAGATATTGGACAGGTAAATTCCAGCCTTCTACAGATAGTAAGGGGGTAAGGCCCTGCTTCGGCGAATAGTCCAGTTCCACCATTCTGCTTTCACCTGGTAAAACAGAAATATAATTATCCTCATAAAATACCGGGAGTAAGCGCTTTTTGGTAGATCGATCCACCAGCGATAACCTGTTGAAAAAGGATATCGGCCCTCCTGCCGGAACTACTATGGTTACGGAAATTTTCCCTTTCGCCGTTTCCTTTACCCGGATCTCCGGCTTCACTTCTTTCATCCTGTTCAATCCACTGTACTGGCCGGTTGAATCCGGCAGCCAGTAAAGGTTTTGAGACAATACTTGCTTTTCCAGATTCAGGATTTTCAAACTCAGAAAGCAGCCTTCTTCCCTGGATGCTGCACGGATGGCCCGCTGAATATCCATTACTTTCCTTGTGGTAGACGGACCAATTTCTGCAAATACCTGCCCTAGACTTCGCTCCTTTCCCTCTTTATCAAACAAACTCATTACGAGCATCAGGTCATATTGATGAACAAAACCATTATTAATCAGGTGCAGGCTGGTATCTGCGTGATTGTAAAAGAAGTTAAGCGGCGCACTCCCCTGCCGCAAACCATACAAACAGGCATTGGGATCCAGGTAGTAATCATACATCTGCCCGCGTAAGGCCGTCCAGGGGTTTTGCGTTTTCCAGATAATTACACCGGTATACCATTCCCACATTCTCGAACTGAATCCTTCCATCAATGAGCGATACTGATCATAATTCACCAGTTGCGCTTTGCGTCCCCAATCTTTCAGATCAGTTGGCTTACCATAGGTATCAATGTATTTCCCGTATCCGATGTATTTATGGTATTCCCATACAGAATCTACTATCTCCCTGCGGGTTTCAGCATTGTATACCGGGGGCAGAAGGTTCTGTTCTGGGATAAACCGCTCCAGTGAGGCATAATCTCCAGCACCTACTGAACCTATTTCGGAATTAAAGGGCCAGGTCCGATGGTTGAAAAAAGTATGGATATTCTGGATTCCATAAGGACCATCCCCATTGCCTCCAAGAAAGTTAAAGGACATATCATCAGAATTGGAATAATCCACGAACCAGCGTGTTCCATCCAGTTTTGGCAGGATGGAATCCCGCAAGGTTGTTTGAATATCCTGCGGTAAAGTGATTTCATTGCCACCGCACCACATGGCGAGGGAGGCATGATTGCGGATCATTTTGATCTGATCTTCTGCAGAACGCAGAAACAAGCCATGATCATCCGGATATTTTCTTCGGGTCCACTGGTCGTCTTTTTTCTTCGGATCCACCCATCGCCCATTGCAATCACCCGATCCCCAGAAATCCTGCATTACCAGCATCCCGTAGCGATCACAGGCCTCATAAAATTCCGGTCGCTCCGAAATGGCACCTCCCCAAATCCGGATAAGATTCAGGTTCATATCGCGGTGAAAGCGGATTTCAGCATCATATCGTACCTCACTGAAGCGTAACATCGCATCAGAAATGATCCAGTTAGCTCCTTTAATGAATACCGGCTGGCCATTTACCCATATCTGTTTACTTCGGGTAGTACTGTTCCAATCTGCTTTAATTTCTCTTACTCCCAGTTCCAGTGAATCGCTGTCCGATACCTTTCCCCCTGCTACAAACTCCATTACAACAGGGTATAAATGCGGTTTACCGTAACCGTTAGGCCACCAGAGTTTGGGATTTACCAGCTTATAATCCGACAACTGAATTTCGGTTATGCTTTGGGGTTTGAGCGTGACATTTTTACTAATCGTTTTACCATCGAGCTTATACTGTAGTACTCCATTTACTATTGCCCTGGAAGTATTCTGCAATTCTGCAGCAACTTTAATCAATGCGGGTTCCTGATCGCCCGATGGTTTTCTTTTACCCGGCACCAATGTAACCACATGAGGATTCATCAGGTTCACCGAACCGGTTTTCTCGATAATTACTTTATCCCAGATGCCTGTATTCCGATCACGTATTGGCTGAATCCAGTCCCAGCCAGCCACATACTGGTGACTTACATTTTTGGCAATGGTTCCGTCGCCACCCTGACCACCATTTGGATTACCTACCGGATCGGGAGGATAAACAAGTACTGCCAGGCGGTTTTTACCATCCTTCCGCAGCAGACTGGTGATATTATAAAATTGCCGCAGAAACATTCCTTTGTGCTGAGTGGAATTCAGTTTCGTCCCATTCAGAAAAACATCAGAACTGTAATTCACACCTCTCAATTGTAACCAGACCTGCTCACCCGCTGATGCTGTTTCCGTAAAATCTCTTACAAACCAATAGATATAATAATCAGGTCCGGCATCATAGATATCCGGAATCTTTTTATTGTTCATTCCAATAAAGGGATCCGGAATTTTTCCGTTGGCTAGTTGTGTGGTCAATACGGTACCTGGCACAACCGCGGCCTCCCAATTGCTCAACACATAATCACCGGAAGATATTCGTTCACCGGACTCTTTAACACTGCCGATGGGCGCGGCTTTCCAGTTGCTGTTTAACTCGTATTTCAATTGTGCAGTCAGTTGCTGGCAAAACACCAGCAACAGAATAATTACATAGATTTTTTTCATGAGTGCTTTAAAGATACACTGAAAATGAATTTTCACCGCTAATCCGGCGATGAGATGATTTCATATAAAAGTTAATTATCAGGTTTAAATTGACAGGTACTTGCAGCAAAAAAATGAATCACACATTTCTTTCCAATGCTGTTACCCTCTGGGAAGGGATTGTATCTCCGGATGTAACGAGTAATTATCAACTGCATCCAGAGCCAGAGAAGTATAAAAAACTATTTCACTTTCTGCAAATCGGCAAATTCTATTACTATGTTTTTGACTTTAAGCAGATGAATTGTGAATATATCAGTCCATCTATTGAGCAGGTACTCGGCATTTCAGTTCACACCAGCATGCAGGCCTTTATGGAAAGGATCCATCCGGATGACCAGCCTTATTATCTAAACTTTGAAAATGCTGCCATTCATTTTCTCAAAAGCCTCGATTTTCAGCAACTGGATAAATATAAAATCCAATACGATTTCAGAATCAAAAACGGATCCGGCAACTATATCCGGTTGCTCCACCAGGCTATGCTGGTTGATTTTGATAATAATAAAAATTTTATCCGTTCACTCGCTGTGCATACGGATATCAACCACATCAAACAGGCAGGTACTCCCTGTCTTTCTTTTATAGGCCTGTATGATGAGCCGTCCTATATCGACGTAAAAGCTCCACAGGTATTTAAGATTAGTCCGGAGTTGTTTACCAAACGGGAAAAAGAAATTCTAAAACTGGTGATTGCCGGTCATACTTCAGAACAGATTTCCGGACTGTTATTCATCAGTGTACACACTGTGAATACGCATCGAAAAAATATTCTGTTCAAGTCCGGTGCTGGCTCAGTTGTTGAGCTGATTCAATTAACCATCAAAAACAACTGGGTCTAGAAAAGTTGAAAATATACCTAGGGCTAGGTATTGTTGATGCCCTACCGTCATGGCTAGTTTTGCAGGCAATTAAACCTATCTGTTCAGTCATGCGAAAATTAATTCATTTCTCGGTTGCGATTTTAATTAGCTCTATTTTTACTGGTTGTTCCAAATCTGATAAGGAGTTGGATGATTTCAAACTTACCATTGTGATTGATAACAAGGAATATGTTTTCAATGATGATAGGGTGGATCTGACAATGGATAATACCGGAGCCATGGGCATGTCCTGGGAAGGCCCGGATGGCATGGGCAGTTTGACCTGGGAGGCCAATGATACCGGTCGGTTTCAATGGAACGACAATACCAATCAATTCTTGTTTGAACCGGATGATGTATCTCCCCGTCAGGCCTTTCAAAGCTATTACAATGATGGACTGGAAGTCAGCACAGGTGAGGTTACCATCACTGAAGCCGGCGAAATTATCAGCGGCAGGATTTTTATCCAGCAGGCAGGCAGAACCAATACCGAAAGTGGCAATGGGGAGTATATGGGTGAAAGCCGGCTAACCGGCACCTTTATACTCCATCGGGATTACTAATTAACGCTGAGTTTTCCCTTTAACAGTATGGAAGAAGAGGAGGAACCAATCATCAGGGAGAATTCTCCGAGTTCCACCACTTCTTTCATTTCTTTGTTAATTATGGAAAGGTCTTCCCTGCCTATTGTAAAACGGATTTCTTTTTGTTCTCCTGCATTTAAGGGTACCCGTTGGAACTGTTTTAGTTGCCGGTTAGGTTGCACCACTGAAGCCAGTTCATCGCGCAGATACAATTGAACTACCTCGGTGCCATCAACTGAACTGGTATTTTTTAGTTTTAGCCGAATCTCGAATTCAGTTGCCGCTTTTTTATTGATGACAAGATCACTGTATTCAAAATTGCTATAACTCTTACCATATCCAAATGTATAAAGAGGTGCAGCAGTCATTTCTACATAATCATGACCACGTGGATTTTTTTTATTGTAATACACGGGTAATTGTCCCACTGATTTTGGAACAGAAATCGGCAGTCGACCAGATGGATTTACTGCACCACTCAGAATTTCAGCCACAGCAGTTCCTCCTTCCTGACCAGGATACCAGGCACAAAGCAATGCATCTGCATTGGCGGCAGACCAGTTCATTTCAAGCGGACGCCCCTGTATGTACACAACGATCAGTGGAGTTCCGGTAGCTTTCACGGCTTCCAATAGTTCCTGTTGTTTGCCAAGTAAATGAAGGGATGCCCGATCAAATCCTTCCCCACTTTCAATATCCTGTACGGATTTGGTATCGGTAATGGCAGCACCGGTTTCCTGGTATTTAGTTTGAAAATCGCGTGCGCTTGAACCACCCACTACTAAAATTGCAATTTCGGCGTTTTTAGCTGCCTTCACAGCAGCAGGAATATCTGTTTGAAGAGTATCTCTGATGGAAACAGCCTTTGTATAACTTACCGTTGCATTGGGAAAAACGGCCTTAACACCTTTATACACCGTGATTATATTTCCGTTTTCCTGCGGTGCAGTATAATCTCCAAGCATATTATATTGATTATCGGCATTGGGACCAATCACCGCAATCCGCTGAATGGATTTTTTGAGTGGCAGGATATTATTTTTATTCTCCAGCAGCACAATGCTCTGGCGGGCAGTTTCTCTGGCAATTTCAACATGCTCTTTAGTCCGGACCTGTGCTTTTGCGTTTTGCACATCTACATAGGGATTTTCAAATAAGCCCATTTCAAATTTAAGACGAAGCACCCGGCTAACGGCGTCGTTCAGGTGCTTTTGCGATACCCTTCCTGCTTTAACAGACTGCACCAGTTTTGCAAAGGCATTCGCGCCCAGATCCATATCCACACCGGCTTTCAGGGCAAGCTCACCGGCTTCCCTGTTATCTTTTGCTACGCGATGGCTCCCTGCCAATCCATCAATGCTGAACAGATCCGATACTACAAAACCCCGGAAGCCCCATTGCGATTTTAATAATTCACGATACAAATATTCATTACTGGTACAGGGAATTCCATCAATGGAATTATACGCGGTCATAATTGAAAGTGCACCTGCTTTTACAGCTTTCTGAAAGGGCGGGAGGAAATTTTCATGCAATTCTCTTTCACCCAGGATAGTGGTATTTCCATTATGTCCGCCCTCCGGAATTCCGTAGGCGATAAAATGTTTGAGGGTGGTGATCACGCTGGTGGGTTGGGATAAATTTCCAGCACCGCCACCTTTTACGGCTGCCACACCAATGGCGGCAGTTAAGAACGGATCTTCACCAAAACTTTCTTCCACCCTCGACCATCTCGGATCACGTGAGAGGTCCATCACCGGACCATAGCTTATATGTCCTCCCTGCAGCCGGATTTCCTTCGCCATAACCCTGGCAGCCTGTTCCACCAATTCCGGATTCCAGGTGGATGCCATACCTATTCCTGTTGGAAAAACGGTGGTTCCTATAGCCATATGTCCGTGTGGAGATTCCTCTGCCAGGAAAATGGGAATTCCCAGCCTTGAGTGTTCCATCACATATTTTTGCAGGGCATTGCCAGCTTTGGCAGCCAACTCAGGATTCAAACCGGTTTCCAGTGTTTTTTTAGTCCAGGGATCAGCACGATATACACCCCAGAAAGCTCCTACAAAAGAGGAATCGATCAGTTGTTTGAATTTGGTAGAATACTTTACATCCTGGCCTTTTTTCTCCCACATTTCCCAACCCATCGGGCAGAGCAGTTGCCCGATTTTCTCTTCCACTGTCATACGTTTGAGCAGGTCTGCAGTACGCTGTTCTATGGAGAGTTTGGGATTTTTATAGACCGGAACAGCCTGGGCAGTCAGCTGTTTAATAGGTAATGTTAATAGAGAAAAAGTCGTGAACACAATTATCCGTATCATTTGCCAGTTTTTATGATACGTCAAAACTAACCTTTGCTCCTGCAACCCGGCTATTCTATTCTATCATTAAAAGAGCAAATTTTACCACAAACTCAAACTCAATGAAAGAATTTGATTAGCGTTTCAAGGCACCACTTTCAAAAGAAAACGGCCTTCCGTTACAGCGATTGAATGGCTGAAATTGTATGCATTTCGTATAGTGCCCTGAAAACTACCTTCAATTACCTCATTGGTAATTCGATCCACCACAAAAAGAAAATCCTCCTCTTCGCCCATTTGAGAATGAAAAAGTTCATCCACTCCCAACCCATACCGGAAAATCATGATAAATGAATTATTGTTCTCCCTGAATGTTCCAGCTGAAATTGAATTCTCTGATTCTATATCAAAACTAAAAAACGGGAAATTATTCTGCATGTTCCGGAAAGCTGTTCCAGTTATAGTTTTTGTGGTTTTATTGGCGATGGCGGTTTGTTTAAATTCAACCAGTTCGCCATTTACCTTTGCCCGGATAAAATAGTTTCCGTCGTTATTGTTGTCGTCTGACTTATTGCAGGAAAATAGCAAAACTGCCAGGATTCCTGCAAGTAAACGCTGGAGTGAAGTTAGATTTATCATAGTGGATTTTTAAATAAAAACATAAGCAATTGCCGCAATTACAACAGCATTACTGCTATTAACCGTTTCGGTATTAATTACTTTCCCATCAACAAGTATTTCCATTTTAATGGAGACATTCGTACCACCTGAACCATTACCATATCGAAAAGAAAGTGTAGCATCATCACCAGCATTTAATGTGCTGATAATGGTTCGGCTAAATGGAAAAGATTGATTTACCAAATCAGTGGAGCCACCTGTTTCATTGGTAAAACTTACTGAAGTGAGAGGACCATCGACTCCGGAAATTCCGGTTATTCTGTATTCAATGGAAACCTTTTTTGGAAAACCTGAAGCATCCTCTTTGTCGCATCCGGAAAATAAGACAATACACAATAATCCAATCAGGAGGGTCGTCCTGGAAAAAATCAATTTCATACGCAAGGTTTAATTTACAAACTGGAGGTTCAAACTATTTTTAGCAGGAACCACAGTTCAAAATTAGCTAGCAGAAACTGATAAAAAATTACCCTTGGGTAACTTCAAGGAAATAACTGTTCGCTCAAAATTAGTAAGGAGATGGACTAACAGATGTCCAGCCACCATCAATCACCAGACTTTGTCCGGTTATCTGACGGGCGCTATCAGATACAAGAAAAAGTGCAGCAGATGCAATATCGGATGTATTAGCCGGACGGCCCATTGGCGTAATGCGCGACCATACAGCTTCATAGTTTTGATCATGCTGTGTACGTTCGGTTAGTGTTGCACCCGGAGCAATGGCATTCACATTGATTCTGTAGGGAGATAATTCAATTACCAGATTCTTTGCCAGCATTTCCAGCGCGGCTTTTGTCATGGAATAAGCGGCCAGGTCTTTGTGCGCCTGGTGGCCGGTTACGGATGACATAAACAAAATAGAGCCCCCGGTTGCCTGATGCTTCATATGATTGGCAGCAGCCTGTGCAAGAAAAAAACTTCCATTGAGATTCACTTTAAGAACCCGGTTAAAAGAATCTTCCGGATAGGAAAGAAAATCGCCAAACAGGGTTATACCGGCATTGGCGATGGCAATATCCAGTTGACCGGTTGCCGATACGGCGGTGTTAACAAGCGTTTTTATAAACTGGTGATCACTGGAATCACCGGGAACGGCCATACATGCTCCTCCTTCGTTCCTTATTTTTTCAGCAGCAGTACAGGCTGCCACCTGATCAATATCATTTAGAAAAACATGGGCTCCGGCTGCTGCCAGCTGTCTCGCAATTTCAAAACCGATACCAATCGCAGCACCGGTGATTATAGCTGTCTTATGTTGAAAATTTCCTGTAGTCATAGCTTTTCATTAATGAGAGTCGCGTAACACTTCACTGCCCGATTTTCCTTTCAGAAAATCGAAATCAGCTCCAAGATGCGCCTGCTCTACATGAGCTACATAGAGTTTCGCATAACCTCTGTGAAATGCATTAACCGGTTCCGGCAGAGAAGCCCTGCGTCGTTGCAATTCCTCTTCAGTTACCAGCAGATTTAATTGCCGGCGGTTTGCATCGAGTTCAATCATATCGCCATTCTGTACCAATACCAGGTTGCCATTAACCGCTGCTTCCGGAGAAATTTGCAGCACAACTGTTCCAAATCCGGTACCACTCATGCGACCATCGGAAATGCGAACCATGTCCTTGATGCCTTTTTCAAGGAGTTTTTTGGGAAGTCCCATATTGCCCACTTCGGGCATACCCGGATAACCCTTTGGACCAACATTTTTTAAAACAAGTACAGAATTTTCATCCACTTCCAGTTCTGGGTCATCGATTCTTGCTTTATAGTCTTCGATGTTTTCAAAAACTACAGCCTTGCCTGTATGCTGCATCAGTTTGGGATCGGCTGCTGACGGTTTCATCACCCCTCCGCCTTCGCAGAGATTACCATGCAGCACAATAAATCCGGCAAGCGGATTAAAGGGTGCTTCGATGGATGCAATGATTTCCCGGTTCCAGTTGGCTGCTTTTTCCAGGTTTTCTCCAACTGTTTTGCCATTTGCAGTGATACAATTCAGGTGCAATTCATGGCGGAGCTCCTTCATTACAGCCGGAATACCACCTGCATAATAAAGATCTTCCATAAAGTAATTACCGGAAGGCTGCAGGTTGGCAAGCAATGGAATATTTCTGGAAAGCTCATCAAAATCATCAATGTGCAGCGGAACTTCAATACGTCCTGCTATTGCCAGGAGGTGAATGACAAAATTAGTGGAACCTCCAATCGCAGCATTCACTTTGATGGCATTTTCGAATGCCTCACGGGTAAGTATATCCGAAGGTTTAACATCTTCCCGAACCATCTGTACGATTCTTCTTCCTGAAAGCTGCGCCAATACTTTACGTTGCGCATCCACCGCCGGAATAGCCGCATTTCCGGGCAATGACAAGCCCAGTGCTTCTACCATACTTGCCATGGAAGAGGCAGTACCCATTACAGCACAATGCCCCTGGCTTCGGCACATACCAGCTTCGGCCATATTCAATTCATCTTCAGACATAATACCTGTTCGGACATCTTCAGAAAATCGCCAGAGATCACTGGTGCCAATATCCTGCCCCTTAAACTTTCCGGTTAACATCGGGCCACCGGAAACCACAATGGATGGAATATCCACGCTGCAGGCACCCATTACCAGGGCGGGCGTTGTTTTATCACAACCACAAAGCAAGACCACCCCATCAACCGGATTGGCACGGATGGATTCCTCCACATCCATGCTAACCAGGTTACGGTAAAGCATAGCCGTAGGTTTGATCAGCGTTTCACCCAGCGACATAACAGGAAATTCAACCGGAAATCCCCCGGCTTCGATGATACCCTTTTTGACCGATGCTGCCAGTTCGCGAAAATGGCCGTTACAGGGGGTCAGCTCTGACCAGGTATTACAGATTCCTATTACAGGCTTGCCCTGCAACTCATCATCAGGTATTCCCTGGTTTTTCATCCAGGCTCGGTAGATAAATCCGTCCTTCCCTTTTTTTCCGAACCATTGCTGGCTTCTTAATTTTTTTTCCATACTTCCAGTATTTACATAAGAACTGCTGACAGCTTGATTCGCTATGGCTGTCAACGATAGAAGTAAGCATGAGTTCAACTAAATGTAGGCAAGTTTCCGAAGAATTGAATACTTAATCCTGCTTATAATTTCCTCTAAATGTCCCATTGGGCTGAACGGATATAAAGTAGGCTGGTTTATTGTTCTGGAAGCTGAAGCTTATACTGTAACCCTGCTTATTTTTTACAGTAAACAGATCTTTGGCAACAGGCAACAATTCGCTATCCGAATCACCGCTAACTTTCGCAAGCAATTTTCCGTTTTGCAGTTCAAGAACAACGGGCAGGTTGTAATTTTCCAACATGTATACACCTGTGTATTTTTTTAACTCATCAATTGATAATTGATAGGGAGGCTTTTTCTTCAGGACATTCATTTTATGCAGGGTAATGGCGTTCATCCTGTTTGCCAGTGCCTTTTCATAATTCATGATTGCATTTGCAGTATCCTTTCTTGCAGCAAAGAAATCGCCATAGGAATCAAAAACATTACTACTGGAAGGATAGTCTTCAGTATTCATTTTAAAAAAAGCAGCCGCTTTACTATAGTGTTTCTTTCTAAGAGCATCGTATCCCAAATAATTGATGAGGGTTTCCGGCGGACTTGTTTTATAGCCTAATTCTGAAGAAACCTTTTGGTAATGCGTTTGTAATCTGGTTACAATATGGGTGCTGGAATCAGCAAACTCTTTTTCAGTTGCATCAAAGGAATAATAGTCAAAAATAAAACGTAAGCCATCATATTCAGTTATCAGCGGCACAGTGTTATGCCTGTCGTGATCATAATATTTATAGGCGTATTTCAATCGACCTGAACCTGTTCGCAGAAATTGATCAAATCGCAGTATCGAACGTGTAATTATAGTTTCACTGGTCTGGTCCTCCTTAATTGCTGTAAGCGCAGTTCCAGGTGGCATTGGATTCGCGATACCAATGAATAGTTTCTTATTGTCCAGCAACTGTTTGTTTAATTTAGTCAGATACTGATTCAGGTATTTTTCATTGTTAAACCATAAACTTGGATCAATGGCGATGTAGGCATTAAACAGAGAAGGATAATTTGCCAGCAGGTCAATAACGGTTAGTCCGCCTAATGAATGTCCTACTACCAGTTTATAAGGTGCAGTTGGATATTGTTCCTCGACATAAGGCATCAATTCGGTCGACAGGAATTTCAGGAAAGGGTTTGCATTTTCCAATTTTTCGGCTGCGGGATAGCGGGGAACTAAATCCCTGAACCGATTGGTATTTTCGATGGCTACCACAATCATTTCCGGCAATACTCCATTTCCATTGGCCTGACTTAATTGTTGAATAATCCCAACCGTGGAGTAGAAATGAGCTTCGCCGTCAAATAAATATAATACAGGGTATCGTTTACCTGGACTTTCAACCAGTGCGGTATTGCCCGGAACATAGACCCAAATCTTTCTGTTTTCATGGAGGATGCTGGAATGGATGATTTCTTTTGTGCCGAGTGTAATAGGCTCAGCCTGCTGAGCAACCAACCGGTCCTGAATCAACAGTAGGAAGAGGAGGAACAGCAACTTTTTCATGGCAATCAATTCATTTGACTACCACAAAATAGCATTATTTATTGTTTTTCAATAATTATTTGGCGACTATACCCAAACACACGTAAATATTTCAATAATAAATGTTCAACTATTAGTAGATTTTACGTGCAATTGGTTCGCAGATCCAATTTTCATCAATCCATTATCAAATTTGATTTCACCCCGGTTCCCGTTATAACCAACCTGCTTATTGCTCTTGTCATTGCCACATACATCAAGGACCGCTCCGATTGAAAAAATAATTCCTTGTCCTGCTCCTCCATATCACTAAGTCCCGCAATTTGAAGCGGTGCCGTTTGTTTATTCACTTTCGCGAGAAATACTGTTTTAAACTCAAGACCCTTTAAACTGTGAAATGTACTCAATTGCACACCATTGGTATTACCACTACTGTCAGTAATATCAAAATAGTCCAATTTTGCTCTATGCAAAGCTGATTTAATCGCACGCAAGTCCTCCTTTAACCTACAAGCAATGGCTATGGAAGAGGGTGTCTCTCCCCCGGCAATGAGTTGTTTTACTTCTTCAACAATAAACACCTCCTCTTCGGATGCACTTTTAAACAAGCGGTAGGCTGGGCGCTCACCGTGAAACAAGGAAAGATAACCATCCATGCTTTCTGCTGCACCATCAAAATCATCATAATTAAATCCACGAATGGTACTAATCGCCATTCGTTTGATTTCCTCCGTTGTCCTGTAATTTATACGGAGGCGTTTACTTCGATTACCCCTCACGTTTATACCTGCTGCGGCAAAGTTTATTTTGCGGGCATATATTTTCTGATACGGATCGCCTACCAGAAACAAATCATTCTCCTTTTCCTCTACCAGGGTGCGCAAAAAACGAAGCTCCACATTCGACATATCCTGAACTTCATCCGCTATTATATGAGAAAATGGTTTCTCTGCCTCAAGCCTTATTCTATCTGTTACTCTATTAAATAATTCCGCCCGGTCTATTAAACGATGCTCCAGCTTGTATTTCTGATACGCTTTCACCAACTCAACAAACTCCATTTTTTGCTTCCTGGTCAATGCCTTTCCTCTTCCGATCCGACTTACCTTAAAGTATTCGTCCGGAGACTGAATATTATTATACAACCAAACCAACTGATATTCCTGTTCAAGAAACCCTGCATCGAAGGGCGTTAAACGGGTTTCCAGGATAATGTCCCATACCTCTCGCGCCGATTTAGAACCTGGCATATCCAGCATCTTTATCGTATCATCAATCAATCCATATTGTTTTCCCAAATCCCTTGCCAACCCGTCAATATTACGTAGCAGATAGCTACCCGAAGCAAGATCCATCTTCTGAATTAAGCCTGCCAAATTACTTGTAAGCGCATTCGTAAATGTTGTAAACAATACTGGCTTTGTCAAATTGGGAAGTGCTGCCAAACGATTTAACCGGTGAAGCGCTACTACTGTTTTTCCGGTTCCACCTCCACCGGTTACTTTAACCGGACCATTGAACTTCCCTTCAACCAGTTTACGTTGCGACGGATGTAAGAACAACTGCCATTTACTCAATTCTCCATTCAGGTATTCCTCCAGGAGCTTGTCATCCGCTACTACAAAACTTCTGCGATTATTGATGCTCTCCCGCTCATTTACCGCACCTTCTTTCACTTCATTTATCAGTGTCTGAATATTTGCTCCATCCACTAAATAGAATAAATGCTCAAATGCTTCTACCGGTAATTGCTGTTCCGCCTGTTCCAAATCATCCAGACTATGCATCGAACGCACCAGCTGTACTAAAACCGATGGCACTCCAATATCCAGCAACTGTTCATCTGTATAGGCATCGAACAAGGCTTTTTGTTGAATCACCGCAGTAGTAGCTTGAGGCTCTTCTTCCGGCATGGTAAAAAGCTGGGCAGACTTGGTATGCTCATTCCATTTAAATACTTTATTTCTTGCCCAGTTCATGGCCTCATCATGATTATCCACCCACAACAAAAAATAATCCGACCCAGTTTCTGGTACTCCCACTATCGCCCGGTACTTCTGATCTACCCTCGCCGTTCGAAGCTGCGGATCTTTGAAATCATGTATAGGTTCAAGGTGAATGGCTTCCGACTTAGTATTCTGTCTGAACTTTCGCTGAAACTCCAATACCTTTTTCTGAATGTCTTTGGGCAACTGGAATACTCTTTCCAGGCATTTATCGTGAATGAACAATCTGATCATATCCATGTTTCTAAGATAAAGGTTTCAATAGTTTGCTCTGTATAACCGGCTTTCAGAAACCAAGCCCGGTCCTCCTCACTTATGGGTTGTAGAAATAACTTTTTCTCTTTTGAACCTACTGCTGCTTCTGCCAGCGGAGTGTCCTCCTCGTCCAGAAAAAAGCCGCCTTCGGGGTTTACAGTTACACCTGCTCTTACCAGTTGAAGTACGATTTCATGTAGCTCCGCATCGTAATATTGCAAGATTCCCTGCTCTGCACCTTTTCGAGCTGATTCCATTTCCATCTCCGGCGCTTCCAGTATCTGGTCCTGCACCAAATTAAAACATTGCCAGAACTGCTCCCAGGTTACTTTGGGCAAATCACCTTCTACCTCTTTCGTATAAATGCTAGCTACAGATGCACAACTTTTGCCATAAAACGCAAGATTAAATCGAACAAAATCAGCGTTCAAACCCAGGTCCGATACCATATAACTCTCTTTCGGATCTGTTGCCCGAATAGCAGGCTGTATATCCCCAAAAAAGACCGTTTTCAAATCAGCAGCATTAAAAGAAGGAATACCCGGCTTTTTCTGTCGAACTGCCAGCAGGATAGCCGTCTTTTTGTCTGTGGCATCCTGTTTAAATGGATGCAACAGCATCCATAACAATCGCTCCAGGTTATCTTTCAGCTCTACGAGTTCGGAATAGTATTTACCATACATTGATGTCTTATAAAACCGGATCGACTGCTGATACTGCACCGGATCGGGATATACCTCATCGGCCAACTGTTTTGCATCGGCCTTCAAGTTATTATCAAATAAATCCAGATCACGCCAGGTCAGGGTCCAGGTCTTATATCTTCCGGATACTGCAATCGCCTGTCTTCTCGCCAGATCTGTATAAAACCGCATATTCTCTGCCTGTGCATGATAGCTATATCCGTCGAGGTAAATCGCCCAATGAGGAGCTTCTTCATACATGGCATCGGTAATTTCTTCATTACCTATGGTTGCCTGTACCAATGAAAGTTGAAAATCTGCGCGGGTATGAAATGCAACTCCCTGCGCCGGCCCTAAATTTACCTGGGGTGTTATTTGCCAGGTACAGCTTCTGTTCGGTTGCTTCAGTGTAATAAAATACCGAACTACACCATCCCGCCTTTCTTCCCATTTCCAGCCCTCTCCTTCCTGCTGTTTCACCTTATTACGCAAACTCCGCAAGAAACGGTCTTCCAGTTCACTTTCCTCTATTTGTCCATTTCCTGATAAATTTCCCAATCCTTCACTGTATCGCTCCCAATCACCTAATCGCCTTGCAATTTTTTCAAACAGCTCTTCCGCTTTCGCCCGGTTGAGGCTTTCCCGTACGTATTGGTTCCGATAGGTATAAATGCACCGATAACATCCCTGTTTACCTTTGTGCTGACAGGAACAGTTTTTAATATGATTATACGCTTCCCGGATTAATTCACTGAAATTGCTGACATCAAATAATTTTTCCAGATATCCCGTTCCTCCTGGTATGGTGTCAAATAGAACCAGGTACCTGTCAAATCGCTGCGACTTTTTATTGAATTCCCGATAATCCCACATACCAATATGACCAGGATTTCCCTTGTAGAATAAACGAAGTCCAGCTTCTATTCCCGCTTTAAATAGCTCAATTAATTCATAGCTGTCAAACTCCTGCACCGGTAACAATATTTTCAAGGCTTCAGTCTCCATTTCCCGATAAAGAAATACCTCTTCAAATACCGGATCAGCTGCCGCCCCTATATAAAGTTGGTCTTTGTGTTTACAATAAATATAATGTGCTTCGGTTTGTAAATTGCCATTAGCTTCTACTGCAGTTTTTCCACAATATCGACAGGTTATAAATCCATGCCGCGGTACATTTTCTTCACCATTGATCTTGATGCGATTGCTATGAACAGCATTGCGGTCTCCCAGGTTCACTTCCATGCAATTAACATGACGAATGTATTCGATTCCAAAAGGAATGTCTTTCATTCCCCAGGCTCCAAAAGAAGTTTTCTCATCAAAGGATAAATGCCTGGTACCTCTGTAAAACCGATCCTTCCTTTGTTCATTGCTGTCATCCAGCGTTGCTTCATTCCGTTTATTGGAACTCTTCACCGCATTCAGTTTTACAAAACGATGTTTGTTGCTATCTGCACCCCAGGAGGGATCGCCGCATTTGGGACAATTTTTCCCTCCCGCTAATGCTTCATTTCCGATATGATCACAGTTACTGCAGAATCGTTTGGTGAGCAATACACTCGCATCATTCCAATCGTACGTATTTAATCCGGAAATGTGAAACTTATAGCCCAGGCCATAAAAATCATTCGCAGGCGCCAGTTCTTTCAGCGCTGTAGCTGCGTCCCGTACTATTTCAAATTCCTCATGTACAGGCGGTGCTTCACTGCCCTTCGCAGTATAAGCCCTGATATTGGCTTGTAGTTTCACTCCGGTTTCCGGAAACGCATAATTGGGGAGATAACCACGATTGGTTAAATGCTCAACCGGACTTCTTTTCAGGATTACATTCCGAATGCCTAATAAGGATCTTTGTTCTGCTACCAATTCCAGGTGCTCCGGATCTGTAGACGACAATCGTTTTTCTTTGATCTGTTGCTGGATATCATTCCATTTTTGCATCAGGTCTGTCAACTCTCTTTTTAGATTCTCAAACACCAGCCTGATGTTGCGATACCATTCATCTGAGCGAAGGGACTCTAGCAACGGTGTAAATACTTCCTCCGCCAATCCATCTGGCAAATAGATTTCCCGAAACGCTTTTACGAATCTTTGCTCATGTGCTTTGATGAAGGACAGTATACGGTTGATCAAAAAATGCTGATCCTGTAAATCGGCGGTCATCAGGCTCATAACCCGAATTATCCTGGGTAACTGATTTTTTAATGGATCCTCTTTTGCCCAGCAATCAAGACAATACGCAAAAAAATGCCGGCGTAATATTTCCTTGGCCTCCAGGTAACATCCCGGGGTTTGCACTTCTCCTTCCATCATTCCGATGGGCTCTTCAAAATGAAAGAGATCATGCTGTTGACCTGCAGCAAAATTTGTTACCAGAGCAGCACCGGATGACCGGCCCGCGCGACCTACCCGCTGCAGAAAATTAGCTGTAGTTGGAGGCACACTGTTATTCATCACTGCATTCAAGGTACCGATATTGATACCCATCTCCAGAGTACTGGTAGCCACCAATGTATTTAGTGAATTAAAAAAAGGGCGCTCTTTAAAGGAATACTCCACCTGCTCCCTTAGTTCACGTGGTAACATGCCCGTGTGCTCACTGGCATAAATACGGGGGCTCCTTGCCCGGTTGTAAACCAATTGATAATAGTTCAATTGATTGTTTACAGGCAACGAATAACGGCCAGAACAAGAATAATCCAGGCAACAGGTCCCGCTTGCAAATGGATTCGACGCTGCTGTCTGCAGCTGACTGTTACATTCGTCACACTGGTAAATTGATACTTCGTTTTCAACAATCAAACAATCCGGCCGGATGACATAATTGGTTACTTCTTTGGATAGCCTCGCATCCAATAAACCGGCTTCTTCCATTGCCCTAACCAATTCCGTATGAAATTCATTGATCCGATCCGGATTATCCGGCGCCATTGGAAATGCCTTGCGGTAATAGGCTGCGTACCAATTTGTTTTTTGTGTATAAGTGGTATCCAAAGCACCTCCGGGATTCGGATAGGTAACCAGCAAGCGCGGCATTTTGGTTTTGTTTCCAAAGTATTTGTTCAAAAAATGGCTCGGATCCTTTTGCCAGTTCAAATCCCATCTGTTGGTAGTTATCCGGTATTTATCCAGGTATTCGTGATCTACTCCACCTCTGATCCGCAAACGTTGCAACAATCCGTGTGCATATCCAGCTATATCCTGTTCAGTAAGCATGGCCAGTCCATTTTCCTGTAACCAGGGTTGAAGGAATGCATATACTTCACCTACTCGTTCAGGATCAAAATATACTGCTGAAGATCCCGTTTTTTCAAGTGTTCGTCCTATCTGTGCCGCATAACCGAACTCGCTGGTTATTTCCCAAGTGATACGATGATCCAGTTCCTCCAGGAAATGCCGTTTGAATTGTTTGGTTACCGAATCACGAAAATCACTGGTCAAATTCACGCGACCCCGGTAATCTGCCGGAAAAAACCGGTACACATAAGCTTCGGTATGATTGGCCCCTGTGCTATCCGCCCTTTCTTTCCAATAGGTTTTGAATTGCTCCTTTAATTCCGTAAGTCGAACCGGTGCGGAGAGAGAATTGATTACATCCTGCAGAGAGGAACGAAAGGTGAACCGATAATTTCTTGCTTCAATAAAGCCTGCCTGGTGCGCGGCATCCTGCACACTGTTCGTAAACGCCAGAATTTTTCGCTCTTTATCGTTCCTTGGATCCAGATCACTGCTCAATACCTGGCTTACAGTGATACTACTCATCGTTGCAATCCTGGTTCCAATAATAGAAGTATCACCCTCTGTATTACAATGCGGACAAACCAGGCGACACCGGTTATTATTGCTGGCTTGCAGGGTTCGATAGCCCATGATTTGCATCCGCCCCTCCTTCACCTGATCAAATAAATGTAATCCCTCCGGCTCCAGGTATTGCATGCGACCAAATGTTTCTGCTGTTTGCAGGTATTCCTCCAGCGCTGCCTGCGCTGGCACATTCAGAAAATACAGATTTTTCTTTGCTTCAAAATAATGATCGTAGATGCCGTTAATGTCCAGCTCCAGTTGATCCTGTTTGTTCTCGTGCCGTACCGCCAGCCAACCGCTGCCTCCACATTCCCTGCAATGCCAGGCTGGCAAAGCGGAGGCACTGTGCTGCGCATTGCCCGTAGCCTTCCAGGTAAACTCAGGTGTGGGTGTTAGCTTCCGAAGCAATCCGGTTAATTCCCGAATCCAGACCTGCACCTGTACATATAGAAAGGGGACAGTCTGTGGACCAGCTTTTGTTCTGGCAGCCGCCACTAATGCTATCAGGGATTGTAAAACCTGGTCACGCGGACCATACGCCTGCGCTTCATCCCACTGCGGTAAACGGGCAAAGGAGGTATTACGCTCCGTTAATTTTTCTTTGAGCGTTTCAAAATGAATCACTCCTTCTTTAGTGATGGATAGCAGATCTTTTACAATCTGCAATTTTTTTAACTCCTCACTCAACTCAGTAGCATCGCCATCCGGTTTTAGTTGCCATAATTGCTTTTGCTTTTGCAGGTAATCGCCATAAGACTCATGTTCCCCAATTTTACTTTTTGCGATGGCATTTGGATGGGGAAAAGATGCCAAAAAACCTTCGGGTGGCTCGGGTAAAAAGTCTTCCAATTCCACCCGATTTTCCATTAGTACCGCAGTTTCATCGATGGTTTCTCCAAATACACGCGATGCATATTGAACCAATCCTGTTAGGGCATTAGCACCAGAACCAATGGTTGCGGAAGTACCAACGGGACATAGTTGTCCGGGTACCAGATTCAGCTTTAGTTTTAATCGGCGGATCAGATTTGCTACATCCGTACCCTGCGCTCCATCATAGGTATGCAATTCATCCAATACCAGGAATTGCAATAAAGCTGGATCATTATAGTTATGTGCCCAAAGCGTATCGTATTCGCCTTTCATGAGCCCATAATCCAGCATCTTAAAGTTCGTGAGCAGGATATCCGGCGGATTCGCAACAATATTCCGACGGCTTTCAATGATATGGGTTGCCCCCATTTCACTCTGATAGGTAGCAGTACCCTTTTTTCCAGCGCCCTCTCCTATGAATAATCCGGCTGTTACCTGACCCTGCAACCGTTCATCGTTCCAGATGATTTCAGCCAGTCGTTTGGCCTGGTCAGTTGCCAGTGCATTCATGGGATATAGGATAATTGCCTTGATGCCGCGTCTGCTTCGATTTTTATAGCAATAATCCAGCAGGGGATATAAAAAACTTTCGGTTTTACCACTACTGGTTCCTGTGGTAATTAGAGTAGCCTGGGGCTGGTGACCGTGTTGTGTATGCAGGCGTTGGAAGCTCTGAAACTGATGCAGGTAGGGAGGAAAATCCGGTGCTATATCCAGGGGAATGGCACCCTGTACCGCTGAAACAAAAGGTAATTTGATGGAAACATAAGGCCCTTTGAAAATTCCTTCTTCCGCATCGTTGATAAAATCATAAAATGCCCGCTGCACTGCTGCTTCCCGAAAAACAAAAGTAGCTTTCAGAAATTCTTCAATAGCAGACCGGACTTCAAATGCCTGTTGTAATGGTAACATGAAAGGATGCCAGGTTTAAGGTTTACCAGTTTAGGTGATTGATTCGGTGCTGCAGTTCCTGCAGCCGTTTCATCAAACGGTCAAAAGATACGGATTCATTATAAAACATAGACTGCTGCATCTCTTTATAATCCGCCTCCCAGGCAGATAGCTGGTCTTCCGGTGGCAGGAAGGCGATCGAAGCCGGACGATGCAACGCATAATCTATTCCCCGTATAGGCGTTACTGTTTGCCGGTGTGCTACAATATGTTCATATAGCATTGGTTCCGCGAGTGCTTTTGCAGCATGGTCTGTATCCATCAGTCTCTCCAGATCATACAGATGCCGGCTCTTACGTTCAACCTTCACCTTTTCTACCGGTTGCTGGAATGTTTCATGCAGGAGAAAGATTTTCTCCAGGAAAGTCCGCTCCGGATTTACCGTCGGGACAGAGATCAGATCAGCTGTAAAAGCATTTCCAGCAAATTGCTCATTCACAAAAGATGAAATTTCTACCGCTGAAAACGGCTCTATCAACGATCGGCTTCCAATTTCTATCAGTACGCGTGGAGGTAAATAGGTCACCGGATCGGTTAAGGAGGGATAATAAACTTCAATTGTCAGTGGATCCTGATCCGGATTTTTTAACTCCCCAAGCTGGATAGTCAGTGCTTCAAAACCATTCGTTTGAAATGCAAGTTGTATTTCAGGAAAGAGTTCATCCCTAATAAATGCTACCGATTTCCTGCGTAATTTCCTCACCTGTGCACCTGAAAGTTCCTGATCAAATCCAAGGAAACTTCGGTCTAATGCCAGATCAATGTCCTCCGAAAATCGGTCCAACAATTTCCATCCCTTACTCAGTGAGGTACCTCCTTTAAAAACAGTTGCATTCCCAATGGATGAACCAAAGAGTATATGCAATGTTTGCACTACCCACCAATTCTTTTCGGCTGCAGCATCCGGAAGCCCAATCTTACGGGCTGTTTCAATAAAAATATTTCGCCTGGTTGCTGCTGGCAGCTTATGCCATTCCTGAATTGCTGCTCTCATCCTTTTGCATTTGATGGATTACCGGACGCATGATTTTCCTGATCCACTCCGGTGCCAGGAGGATATCATGCTGTATGTTTTCCAGGGTTTCCTTTTGTAACGACATAATAACTTTTACCTTCTCGTTTTCTGTCAGATTTTCCTGTCCGATACTGCGCAATGCCTGGATAACAAGGCGACTGATGGGACCGACAGCTGCCACATTTTTAGGTGTGGCCTTTTTAAAGGTGATCGTTCGTTTGCCAATCTTCACCTTCCTGGCGGCACCATCCGTAAGATATACCAGGTTCATGGGAAGTTGCGTGGAAAGACCGAGACGATTGCGCGCATATTCACCGGTAGGTACAATCCGGGCTTTATCTCGTTTGGCTATCGCATGGGCAATGGCATCCATACCCGGACTAACAGGTCCAATAAATGGATCCATTTCGGGTTTTACATAAATGCCCGGGGCTAGCCGTTGCAGTTTACTTTTGTTGGTTAACCGTTCTAATGTTTTGGCTACAGCCCTGGCACTGCCCAACTCAAGAAAGGAGTCACTAAAAAAGATAGAACCAGGCGGGGCCTGCTCAATTTTTTCCTTTACTGAGGAATCAATAGTATTAAACATTTATATAATATTGTCGCAAATATTGTAATTATTTGCGACAAAACCATGAAAACAAGCAGATTTGTCGCATTTTTTTGCAATATTTGCGACAATTTAGTCCTTAAGTCCTAAGGCTAACTTATCAAGACCCAATTTTTTAAACAGATCAGTCATTTCAGAAAATACCTTAGGACCAAACAATGAATTATAATGGGGTTTATCCCGTCCATTTAAAACATCTAAAACAAGTTCATCCATATTCATCCACCCTACTTTCTTGCCCTTTTCAGAAACATTACGCCCTGCTACCTTTTCCAATAACTTGTTCTGAAGTTCTCTACTGATACCAACAGAAACAGGATGATACAAAAACTCCTTTGCTGTCATTTTCTTAAGTTGAGGCCTAGACAAAATGCGCTTTACCTTTTTTGGCATTTGAACTGTAGAATTTTCAACTTGCACATGTTTCAGCCAATCGTCCTCAGTAAAATACTGCTTACAATTATTGAACAATGATGATAGAAAACCAGAGTAAGAAACAACCAATTCTTTTTTGGCACGGGTCATTGCAACATAAAACTTTGAGACCTCACGATAGATTTCCTCTTCAGGCAAAACAGGATTCGGAAAAACTTTATCAGAAACATTCAATATAATCATGCGATCAAACTCAAACCCTTTAGTCTGTTCCAAATCAGAAAGATAAATCTTATCAGTGCTAATATTCATACTCCCATTTAATACTTGAAATCCATACTCATTCCCTAAACTTTCAATCTCAAAAATAGAATGATCACATATTGCAATACACCCTCTTTCCTTTTCATCCAAATTAGAATTCAAATATTCAATAGCTGAATGAAACTCATGAACAAGTGAATTACCCTTTCTCAAAAAGGGTTTCGGCGAAGAAAAATTGGCAAACTCAGGATTCAAAATTTCAAAATCATCAGACTTGAAATTTTCAACATCTATATTAGTACGAAACAGTTCATAAGAAGCACTTAAAATCTCACGACTATTTCTATAATTCTTTAAAATTTTTACATACGCATCAGGCAAAATGGTAATGCCTGCACTTCTTATTTGATGATGTTTAAAATAAACTTGCTGCGCAATATCTCCACATAAAAACAAATCATTCTCATTCCTTTCTACCAGCTTCCGGATTATAGCTAATTCTAAAGTTCCAAAATCCTGTATCTCATCAACTAAAACGCACCTGTATGAAGCTTCAATCCTATCAAAATAATTATACAATTCATTTGCCAATCCTAAATAATCGATTGCCCCTACAGCCTCCATTTTTCTCTCCCAACCTTTAAGACCTTTAACTACTAATCTGCGGTCCGATTCAATAAACTGAATGGCCCTATTATCCCGATTTACAGTAAAATATTCATCCCATCGATTACGTGGTAGGAAACTCCTAATCCAATCAAACTCTTGCTTTAAATAAACTGGAGGATAAACATTTCGAACCAATAAATTCTGATGAATTGGAAATAAAACAGCTGCATCATTATTGTTGTTCTCACAATGATAAAACTCATCCCAAATTTCATCAATTGACTCATGATACCTATCAGTTTTAGGCCCTAATACACGTGCATCAAAGGGCCTATTTCGATATTTAATTATCAAGTTTCGACATAATTCCCAAAATGACTTCACTTCAATAAACTCCCTTAAATGACCTTCATTTGAACAATCAAGTAACTGGTCAACCAAATTATTTATTAAACCTGCAAGTGATTCGTTGAGTGTTAAGATCAAAATCCTTTGACCTTCATATTTTTTAGCTAACCTAATTGCTCTCCTAACAATTACACATGTTTTTCCTGATCCACTTACACCTAAAAGTCGACTGCTACCGGAAAAATCTTTATCAACAACCTGCCTCTGCGAAGGATGCATAAATAGCATCCATTCTAACCAGTTTTTATTGGACATTAATATCTCCATATCTGTTGCATCTAAATCATCAAGATTTAGGTACTCGTCATTCGAACTTACTCTCTTTACTTCTTCAATTGGTAGATCCTCAATCAATTTCAACTTTTCCTGAAATACTAATATTCTATTTTTTGCCTCATCAACAAGACCACCTCGTACAGCCATAAAAACATCAAAAACAAGCTCCTGCTTATCTTTTCTTTCTATAGCTGCCGCTATTTCCAGTATTTCCTCCTCCTCGCAAGTTGTATCGAGTTTTTTTAAATGCTTTTGAATAAATGGCGGAATATCTACTACTAGAATATCCCAATACTGTTTAAGTTTTTCAAAAAGAAATGATGATGAATAATCGGGTTCTGGATTTATTCTTGCCTTAGGGTCTGAAATATCATCAGATACTAAAACATCAAACAGACCTTTTGCTGGATCAGTAATTGCAACAGTCAACCCTCTGTTATTTTCAAGCCATTTGTCAACCTCATCATGCGTACCTAAATACAATAGAATTACCCACCCATTATCTTGGATTGTAACGAGTCGGCAATAGCCTGGAAGATCGTACTTTACGCAATGTTTAATCCTAGTTTCGCCATTATGGGTTGTAGAATAATTTTTTAATGTAGCATGCACATCATCCGATTCTTTTAAATCAAACAGGAGTGCTTTACACTTTTCAGCCGCTTTTTGATATTTTCCTCCGGCATTGAATAATTTTTGAATTTGCTTCTTTATATCATTATGAGTAAATACGGTTAGCATGAGAACGTTTGTTTATACTAATATAGTAATAAGAACGTCTTTTATTGATTTAATAAACTTTTAAAATGACTCCAGGCAAGCTTATAATCCTCTACCCGGTCGCATTTATCAAAAGGAGCCTGATAGATGACTTTTTGTCCCTGGTACAATTCACTTTTAGTGATGATATGCTCGTAGGTTTCTCCGGATTTCATGTCACGTATTTTTTCCCAGACGGAGCGATCCACCCCCACACCGTTTAATCCTTTACTGCAGGTGAACACTATATTCCCTTTGGCATCGTACCAGGTATCGTCTTCATTCTGTTGTAGTACCGGAAACTGAACATTGTAAATCAGGATCAATTCCTCCAATGTTAGTCTGAGTGCCATCGCACTTAACACATCAATCTCCACCAGCGCCTGCCGACGTTCATACCAGTTTCTAAGCGGAGTACTCCATTGCCATTCAGCAGTGAGGGTCTGGAAGGACTTTAACCTGTTATCGTTTTTGCTCCAGGATTGGGTGTTGAACCCAGTCTTGAAACAACTATACCATAACGGAGCATATGATTTATTTACAAAATTTAAAAGCAACGCTCTACATATCAAATGTTCCTTGAAAATTTCCTTTACACCCAATGGCATAGCTAAAATCCGACTAACAGTCATATCTGCTGCACCAATAGTTTTTATAAAGAAATCGAGGACTACTGAAGAGGATAGCGAAAGCGCTTCTAAAAGATCAAAATCATTCTTAAAAATAGTCGAAATAACAGTGTGTACATGACTAACTTGTGGAGGTATAATTGATGATATTAAGGTCCGTTCCCCGGCTTGACTCAATCGCCTGCGAAAAGTAAGTTTATAATAATCAATCCATCTATCGGTAATAGGTTTTCCATCTTGATTGTGTCCTGTTACAAACCCTTGTATTAATTCAGAAAAATCAACTTTATCAATGGCTGGGATATAGTTTGTCCTGGGAGGAAACTTTTCATCAATTAGAGACAGATCAATGATATCGTAATGTCCTTTTTCCGTACATACAGCCCTGGGGGTTTTGTAGAGCGGATTCCCGACAAAAAAATGGGGACCGCTGTAAATCATTTCATATTCATCTAATTTAGGGTAATCAGTATTCCTGGAAATAATTCCAGCATCCACATCATTCGTTTCATGCCAACCTTCTGTTATTTTGTTCTCAAAATCCTTTACCGAATTAGGAAACTCGCTTAATTTATCCAACACATTAATGATGGCATCTGAATGTATGGACACCAATTTTGCAGACTCGGGTTCAACATTTTCCTCAAATGTTTTTGCTAAGATTTCCAGGCGGTGCAAATCAAATTTTACAACTCTTTGACGATGAGGCCTGGTATTCCATACAAAACCATCTTCTCCATCACCTTTGATTTTAATCCCTCCACAAACACCGTTTCCATCATGTACAAAACAACCATCTATGGTAGATGGATGAAATAAATTGTTGATGGAGTAAAATGAAATTTGAGCTTTGTTATAAGAATATATGTGTACACCAAATTTTTCCCTATGTGCTACTTCAGAAAACAAATTGAACGCATTCTGAAACTGAAAATGATACCATAATCTATTATACACTTCCTTCCTTAACAACTGTCCATTCGGGTCATCATAAATCGTTTCCGGATGCAATAATCCCATATAGCCCTGCTTCGCCAATAAGGAAAACCCATTCTCCAACACACACTTATACAAATTCGTCTGCTGTCCTACCAGCAAAGGATAGTTTTGTGTAGCATTCATGAATACACTGGCGGCTTCAGTTCCGATCGCCTCCATCAGGTACAACTCCTTCAATTGCTGATTCGCAAAAAAACTACTCTGCAATAAGCGCACCTGCGGTGCACTTACATTTTTGATTTTTACTTCCGGAAACCGTTCAGCAATCACATCCTTTTCTTCAAACTGTAGTTTCAACCATGGCGGATTTCCCGCAATCAGGTCAAACCCTCCCCGCTCCCAGAACACTTCCAGAAATTCCAACTGCGGATGATGAAAACGATAGGTCGCAGCCAACTCCTGCACCAGTTTCAGCCGGATATTTTCTTCCCCATACAAGGAGCCGCTCTCCACTGCCGCTGCCAGTATTTCCTCCATCTCCGGATCGCCCAGTTCTTTCTCCTCTTCCTCCATTGGCATCAATAAACTAGTCTGGGTAGCCGTATCAAAGAATCGTTGCTGCTTGCCCCTGATTCGCTTCTTCTCCAATAACTGAACTTCATCAATATTTAAAAGCGCTTCGATATCATTCCAAAAATCCCTGCGAGCCGGCAGATGAACAGCCTGGCGGAGGTCCCAGAACCAGAGTGCACACCAGTAATCCATCACCAGCTTCAACTTATAATAAGGCGCTTCCTTTCTTTCCCGTTCTTTCGCCATTTCTTCTTTGGCATGAAAATCTAGCGGCAGTTCTACCTGTGTATCCAGTCCCTGGGCACCCCAAACCGCTACCCGGTTGCCCGTTTTGCGATTGAGTTGCTGAACCGAATGGTACAATTGTAGCAGCAGGTGATCAATCTTCTGACTGATCCGTTCCACCTGTTGCCATTCCGATGCTTTCAAAGGCCTGGACCAATCCTTCTTCCAATCACTAACCCGCCTGGCTTCCGCTGAATTCTCTTCTTTCAACAAGCGAATACCAGCCGATGCTACCATGTTCTTATCCGGCAGCAGGAAATGGTAGGATGTGCCTTCTTTCCGTTTAAAACCCTTGCCAGTAATCCATTCCACAGGATCGGGCGCCTTTTCCCACCATTCTTTTTTCACCAATACTTTCTTCTTTCCTTCGGTTGTCCATTCCTCATCCAGGTCTTTCCTGGAATAAGTCTTCAACCACGCACCCACCACTGCATTACCAGCCGTTAAGCGATTCGCAAAAAAAGGAGTCTCCATATCCTTGTGAATCACATTGAGCCAGAGACTCAATCGCCCCAGTTCCACCGCAGTCGGATTCAGGTCTACGCCATATACATTGTGCGTAGCGATATATGCTTTTACTTTCTGTAACTCCTCACGGTATCTATCAGGAGCAACTTTTTTCTTCAGTTCTTCCTGCCGGCGACTCAAATAAGCTTCCGCCAACTGGTTGATCATTTCATTGATAAAGGCAGCTGCACCCACAGCAGGTTCCAACATCTTCAGGTATAGCAGTTGATTCGCCCAGGGCTTGTTCGGATGCTCCGCTTCCAGCTTTTCCAGTAATGGTTTGAGGGTGTATTTTACTGTACAGCGGGTTAATACTTCCGGCGTGTAATAACTAGCGGACTTCTGGCGGTCGCGGCCACTCAGGCGATAGACAAATGAACCTTTTTTCAGAATAAGATCGGATTCACCATCCTCATCCTTCAAAATTTCATCTGCTGCAAAATCATCCCGGCGGGTACGTGGCACCAGCCAGGTTCCTTCATCGGGTTTGTTGGCTTTGTGCACTTCGATATAATCCTGCTCGGCATAAAAACCCCGGAAGGCCAACAGGCTTTCATACACACTTCCCAATTGGTTAATACCCAGGTTGGCATAAGAAATGCGACCTCGGGCTTTGTTTCGTTGCTGTTTGCTTAAGCTTAACCGGCAGATAATATCCTGCCACACCCGGTTGCGGAATTTTGCCCCTTTTAGTTGCAGCAGCCGGTTGTCGTTGAATAAGGGACTATCCAGTTTGCGTACCCGAAAACTTCGGTTATTCGTGCCTGTTTCAGTTTCTCTATATCCGGATGAAAGCAGGTTAAATAATTTGGAGAGACTATCGTGGAAGAAATAGCCATTGCGGCTGTTCTCACTATTCAGCGGAACCAATTCCAGATCACGCAACAATTCCAAACTATATCCTCTGTTATACACTTCATCGTTGGCTGGCAATATATCCAGGTCCTCCCTGCTTTCTGCATAAAAGATGAACAGGAGCCGGTAAACAATGGTAAGACAGTCATCTTTTACTTCCTGTTCAAAAGCATCGTCGGTTTCATCGAGTTCTTCGCCCATCACCTGCTTACGGTAATACAAGGCTTCATTAGCCAGGGCTTCCACGGCATGGATGACACCTTCCTTTAGGTCACGGGTTACTTCATAGGCACTTTTATGGCTGTCCTCATCCAATTGCTCCATCAGTACCATATTACTCTCCGGCGATAGCGCTTCTTTGCCCACCAGCAGGTAGAAGAGTGCGAAAAAATTGCGGTGGTGACTGCCTTCCGAAAAAAGATCCTCCAGTTGAAACTGCAGGTAGGAGCCCCGGAACCATTTTTCCTGTTCCATCAGAAAGACCGTATTGCCTGCAAGTAGCAGGATATAACGGGGCCGGTGGTGCGCTTCCAGTAAGAAGAGCGTACTGATGGCATCGTTGATAATAGCAGGAGAGATACTGAGTCCATCCGGAATCTGGAAAACCTCAGCCCACTGTTTCCGGTGATACCGTTGAGGCGCAGTGGAGGCCGGTTCTTCCTCCAAATGGTAGCGTTGTTCAAAAAGTCCCTGCGGTTCTTCATCACCATTCGTAATCAGCGGCTGCATTTCCATCACCATCAAATGAGGCTGGTCCCCACGGTAATATATATGGCGGATCGGAAGCACTTCGGTTTCAGAAAGGTAGAATAGTTGCGTATAGGCATCACCGGTACCCGGATAATCCAGGGCGTCCAACAAGAGGGAATGAAACAGATGAGTAGCTTTGATAATATCTTTTGTTCGAAGCCGATCTTCCAGGATATGTTGCTTATACCGGAAATATTTATCCTTCAGGGCAACGATTTTTTTATTGAAGCCATTGATGGCTTCACTATCATAGCCGGATTTATCAATCACCTTTTTATCAAAGCCTTCCGTAAAGTAGCCTGTATTGAAATAGTCGCCGATATTTTGAATGAAACGAAACATTGCTAAGGATCAGGTTTAGAAATTATAAAAAACAGCCAATACTTTGAGATAGGCATCCTGTCTGAGGCTCATCAGGTTTCTAAAATACTGACTGCTGCTATCGAGGATGGTTTGAATTTCCCGTATCCGGTTTTCCTTCTTACCCATCCAGAAGGGAGTCAGGCTTTTCTCTGCAAAATCAATATCCAGCTGAACCAGGCTTTCCTTTTTCCAGTGATCCAGTTTTGCCTGGTAGTTTTGCAATTGATCTTCCATTGAGGATTCCAATTCCTGTTGCAATTGTAACATATGGCTATTCGCCCAGTCGATCGCATCCGGAAGGATTTCCTGCAACTGAACAATGGCTGTATCGGGAATGTGAGCATTGTACAATTGTTCATTTAGTTGGTACCTTGCAATAAAGCTGGAAAGGGAAAGGCTGTTTGCGAAGGCGCTTCCATCTTTTTTAAGGGGTACCACCAGGAATTCACTCACCACCGGTTGACCAAGGTTATTGCTCACCTGTCCCTGCATAATAAAGCAGGCTGTGTTGTCGGGCAGTTGGCTGATTTTCGCAACCAGGGCATGGTCCTTGGGCACACTGGCTTCCAGTTTATTCATGCTGTACCGAACAACCGGGTGCAATTCATAAAGTATCTGAAAACGAGCCCACTCTCCTGCTTCTCCCCCTCTGGCTTCCCGGATAGCCTCCTGGATCAGGTTTTTATTCAGGCTGAGTTTGTAGAGTCCGCCTAATTTGGGTTTTGCCTCCTGAGGGAGATCGTATAAAACATCCTGTAATTCTGCTGTATTAAGGAGCTCAATATATCCGCTCTGATCAATTGTAACCTCCTGCGCTTTCATTTGGTTGGCGCTGATCAATTGTTCAAACAGTTCCGAGTAAAAATTAGCATCTGAACTATAGAGAGAAGCCTGTTCTTCAATAGGATGTTCCGTTATAACAGCAGGAGTTGAATCGTCCTCATTCAGAAAACTAAATTCAAATTCAGCACTGGTTTCATCCGCTTCCAGGAAGGCTTCCGGATTTTCTTCGCGAATCGCTTCAATCACTTGGCCCTCTTCCTTAGCCGCATCATACAGCTTCATCACACTGCCTGCATCCCCCAGTGTTCGGTACACTTCCTCTTCTTTCCTGGTAAGAATATCCAGGATATGTAAGTCAGTTTTTAATCCGGGTAGCTCACTCGAAGCAATCAGATAATGAATGAATGGTGTTTTGGATTGACCGTACCGATCAATTCTGCCATTGCGTTGCTCCAGGGTGATCAGACTCCAGGGAATATCGTAATTGAACATCCGGTTACAGAAATAGTGAAGGTTGACACCCTGGCTACCGGCATCACTGCAGAGCAGGAGGCGACAGTTACTATCTTCCCGCCCGAAATCCTCTACAATGGCTTGTTGTTCGGTATCGGATAAACTACCATCAAAACGCTGGATCGCTTCGGTACGAAGATCAAAATCACGTGTTAGGTTTTCCTGCAGGTAATTCAGTGTATCAATCCGTTCAGCAAAGAGCACAAACCGATCGTCCTTTTTTCTACCCTTCCAATTAAGGTCTTGCAGGGTGGACTTCAGTTTTTTGTATTTGCTATCCGCTTGTTGGTGAAGGATGGTGCGAAGCCTGGTTTCCAATTCAGAAAGTACCCCCAGATTGTTTTCAAATCCCGACTCCTCTTCAGGCTGATTGCGAACCTTTTCCAGCCGGCGTTGAACTGTGGCCAAGGCAGCAGCGGGACTACTCATATAGGCCTTAAAAAGAGAAGTGGCAAACAGGAAATCGGGCGAATTTTTATGGTTACCGGATTGATTGAGTGCCTGAAACTTCAGCGATTGCTGAAATTCCAGGAAGGCTTCCTCTTCCTGTTCCATCCTGGTTTCCGAACGTATTACCTGACGATCCTGAAAATTGGCCCGCACCGTATCATCGTCAATATGATGTTTAAACCGACGCACGTAATAAGGTTCCACATCTGTTTTGGTATAATTACCCGACCGCGGAATGGCGGTAGGTTCAATCATTCTAATCAGATTGGCAAAACTTTCCTTGCGACCATTATGCGGTGTGGCGGAGGTGAGCACCAGGCTTTCGCATTTACTGGCAAGGAAGTTGGCAAGATCACCTCGCTGGCTGCCAGTATTGGCAACGGTATGACATTCATCAATAACGATGATATCCCATTGTGATTTCTCAATATAGTGGCGAAACTTGGCATTGTTTTTCAGTGTGTCAATGCTGATGATGGTTTTATCGTAATACTCGAATGGATTTTTGTTCGCGGGCAGTTGCGCTTTCACCCGGTCTATGCCAACGGAATCAAGTCGCACCAGGGGAATAGCAAAGCGGCTCCAGATTTCCTGCTGAAACTGGCTGAGGATAGATTTCAGGGCCAGCACCATAATACGTTTGCCCTTACCGCGTCGGATCATTTCAGCCAGGAATATACCTACTTCGATGGTTTTACCCAAACCCACACCATCCGCAATAAGGATCCTGGGCCGGGGTAATTCCAGTGCTTTAAGGGTGGGCGTAAGCTGATAGTCGGCCGGGTTGAAAGCTGCTTTATGGGCAACGGAAATTTTGGAAGAATGGATGGCGGCGTTCCGAACCTGTGTTTCAATAAAGAGTTTGGTTTTGCGGTACCCCATTTCTGTGTCGGGGATCAGCACGGTATCCCGGGCATCGAGGGGTTTTACAGGATCCAGACCGGTGTCAAAGACAAAACGTTTGCCCTTCACCAGTTCGCTAATCCCTTCCACAAATAAAAGAGAGGTATCGTCGTAATTGGATTCAACGCTATTAACCAGGAAATCTTCGCTTCGAACGGTAATTCTTTGTCCGGGTAAGAACATAAGGAAAAGGTATTAAAATACCCTCTAAAATAAGATGATTATTGGGAAAATATAATGTAACTAGTTGTGTCGTAATTAGTAAGCCATTTCAAAATTGGAAATTTTCCCATTTACATTTGGATCAATAAGGCCTACATCGATAACCCAATTCTCAAAATCCTTATGTAGCCTTTCTAATTGCAACGCTAATAGTCCTGCCTGAGGCAGGGTCTGCCCGACAATCTAATCTTTATTACATGAAATACACCCTATACCAGGTGGATGCCTTTGCGCGAGAGGTCTTCACCGGGAACCCGGCCGCTGTTTGTCCTTTACGCGAATGGCTAAGCGACGACATCCTGCAATCCATCGCCATGGAGAACAACCTGGCCGAAACGGTCTTTTACGTGCCGGCAGGTGATCACTTTGAGATCCACTGGTTCACGCCCACCGTGGAGGTGGACCTCTGCGGGCACGCCACCTGGCCGCCGCATATGTGTTGATGGAAGCGGAAGGCTATCAAGACGACCTCTGCAGGTATTTCACTCGCCCCGCAGCGGCCGCCTGCAGGTGCGGAAGCAGGGCGAGCTGCTGGCCCTGGACTTTCCCGCCGACCAGTACCAGGAAGTGCCCCTGACGGACCACCTGCGCTCCTGCACCGATGCCGTTCCGCTGGAGGCCTACAAGGGCAAAACGGATTATATGCTGGTGTATGGCTCCCGCGCCGAGGTCATTCATGCCAAACCCGACCTGGGTAAGATCGCAGCCCTGGACGCCCGCGGACTCATCATTACCGCGCGGGGCAAGGACTGCGATTTCGTAAGCCGCTTTTTCGCCCCACAGTCTGGCATAGCCGAAGACCCCGTAACGGGTTCCGCGCATACCACGCTGGTGCCCTATTGGCGCAAGGTCCTGGGTAAAGATGAATTCAACGCCATGCAGTTATCGCCCCGCCGGGGATGGCTGTCCTGCAAATGGCTGGGCCGCTCCGCCGCAGGTGACGACCGGGTGGAGATCAGCGGCCGGGCGGTAATACAGGAAGGGGGAAATCTACCTGGAAGCATAAAAAAGACCGCTGCCGGCGGCAGCGGTCCTGTAAACCCTCAACAGAAAACCTTCGTTTAATAAATGCTCTTCAGCGGGGTGAACTGCAGGGTCTTCAGCGCCTGGCCCCCTGCCGTTTCCACCCGGATATCGTTAAAATCTTCGTTCGGGAAAAAGACCGAGGTCATTACCGTCAGCCCGCCGTCGGCCAGCAATTCCACCGAGGCCTTATCTATGACCAGCACCAGTTCCAGCCCGCCGTCCTGCGCCAGTCGCGGTGCCGTATGCCGGGCGGCAAACCCTTTTTCAAATGCTACCTTGCCCGACTGCTTCCGGTCTATATAATACTGCCGAGCCTTCGCATCATACCCTATCAGTACCCGCTCCCCCCTGCTGTTGGATAAGGTCACCGTTACCCCCTGCAACTGATCCGACCCCAGCACCAGTTTGGCGGCGCCGTCCAGCTTGCCGGTGCCGCTCGCCGGGTCAAAGGATGCACCCGCACCTGCAGTTGCAGTCTGCGCCGCACCCAATACCTCCAGTTCCTTCACCAGCGCGGAAGCCACGTAATACTCGCCCTCCACTTTCTCCAGCCTCAGCTCACGGGGCAGGGTAGCCGCACCGCGCCATTTCTCCGTGGGCACCTGGTTGGCATACTGCCAGTTGTTCATCCAGCCGATGAATACCTTGCGATCTCCGGTTCCCGACCAGGTGATCCCCGCATAATTATCCGGGCCGTAATCGATCCACTTCTCGCGCCTGCTATCCGCAACAAAGGTTTTGCCGTCAAAACTGCCGGTGAAATATTGGGTGGCGGACCCGCCGTTCGGTCCACCCGGATTGATACTTACTATCAGCACCCATACCGTTTTGCCCTCGTGCTGCAGCGGAAAGAGGTCGGGACATTCCCATACCCCGCCGTGGTTGCCCAGGTCCTTGCCGAACTCCGACTCCTTTGTCCAGCCCTTCAGGTCCGGGGAGGAATAAAACGTGATCCGGTCCTGGGTGGCCAGGGTCATGATCCACTTCTTTCCCGCCTCGTACCACATCACCTTGGGATCACGGAAATCACGGATGCCCGGGTTCTTCAACACGGGGTTGCCGGTATATTTCTCCCAGGTCCGGCCCTCGTCCAGGCTGTAGGCGATGCCCTGGTACTGGAAGTCAATGGCGCCGGTCTTTTCCTTCGGACTGTTATGGTAGGTGTAAATGGCCACCAGGGGGGGCTTCCCATCCCTGCCCAGTCCCGACGTATTGTTCACATCGACCACCGCGCTGCCCGAAAAGATCCAGCCCAGGCTGTCAGGGTATATACCGATCGGCTGGTGCTGCCAGTGCACCAGGTCGGTGCTGGTGGCATGCGCCCAGTGCATCGGGCCCCATACCGTACTGTCGGGATAATGCTGGTAAAACAGGTGGTACACACCGTTCGAATAGACCATGCCGTTAGGATCGTTCATCCATTTGGCGGCTGGTGAAAAATGCACCTGCGGACGATGCGGGTCTTTTGCCAGCGCGGCGTAATCGGGCGACTGCCACTTACCCGCGGCAGTATCCGCGCCGGCATCAACTGCAGCATCGCTACTGCTTCCCGCCCCGCCGCAGGCGGACAGCAGCATACCGCCCGCCAGCAAGGCCCCAAAAAGATTTACACTGAATATTTTCATGTTAGTAATTTTTTGAAAAATAACCCGGATCAATAACCCGGATTCTGTTGGTATAATCCTTTGGTAAACGTGATTTCGCTCTGCGGTATCGGCAGGTACTCATCCCTGCCCGCCGTAAACTTCGCCGTAGCCAGGTAGGGCCTGCGTACCTTTTCCACGGCAATATATTCATTCAGGGTCTTTTCCGCAATACCCCAGCGAACCAAGTCAAAGAAGCGGTGCCCCTCGGTGGCAAACTCCAGCCTCCGCTCCCACTGCAGCGCCTGCCGCGCATAGTCCCTTGTCCAGCCCGTTGCCGGGTAAGGCTTCACGTTATACCTGCTGGCGAAACTTCCGTCCGCCTTCTTCAGCCGCCCCGTGCTGGCCGCCGCCCGCTCACGCACCTGGTTGATCAGCGGAAGAGCCTTCTCCTGCTGCCCCAGCTCTATATAAGCTTCGGCCTGGATCAGCAACACCTCGTCGTACCGCAGTATGTCGTAGTTCTTGGCCACACCCATAAAGGGACCATTCTTGAAATAGGAAGAACTGGTGGCCAGTTGCTGGTTGCGCATGGTATGGAAAAAGCCGTACACCCCCGGGTCACGTACCCAACTGTTGCGGAAGGGCTTCGTATTGTCGTATTTGTACACATGCCCGTCGATTCCAACGGTATGGTCTAACCGCACATCAACGGTTACATTGGAAAGGTCGGCAATGCTGTTGTTGAAACTGCTGAAATTGGGCAGCCCGTTGGCATCGGTGGTATGCGCATTCACCAGGTTCTGCGTACCCGCATTGAAACCGCAACAGCCGTACTGCGGTGCGCCGTGGGGATAGTTCAGCCCGTCCTCGTAGTTGAGCCTTCCCGAAGTAGTGCCGTCGTTGATGCTGAACTGGATCGCGAAGATGCTTTCAGGACCGTTCTCGGTTTCGGGAAGGAAATTATCCGCGATGTCATCACTCAAACGGTACTTACCGGAGGCGATCACCGCCTGCGTCAGGTCCACCACTTCCTGCAGCCGCTGCTGGCTGATGCCCGTCACCCGGTGCTGGTCGTTTTGTTCATAGGCCTGGAACAAACGCAGCTTGGCCAGGTAGGCCTGCGCCGCATATTTATTGGGCCTTCCCAACTGCGGCTGCGTTGCCGGCAGGTGGGCGATGGCATATTCGAAATCGGCGGCAATGCGGTTCCAGCTTTCCTCCCAGGAAAGATCGTTAGAGGTCTGCAGGATCTGTTCCGCCGTGGCGGTCTCATCAAAAATGGGCACGTTCTTATAGAGCTGCTTCAGCGTGAAATAACTGTGCGCCCTCAGGAACTTCAGTTCGGCCAGCCGGCTCTGCTTCTGCGGGAAGGCGCTTTCGTCCAGCCCCTGCACGGCACGTAAGGCCACATTGGCCCTTGAAATGCTCTTGAACAGGTTCTTCCAGCTCCTGCCAATAAACGCGTCCAGGGTGGGCACCACGGTATTGTAGTGCTCCATGGCGTCGATCTCCCACACGTCGCCGGTGCCGCCGCCGCCCTTGTAGCTGTCGTCGGACCGCACGCTGCCATAGGCCCACATGCTGTAAATGGGACCAATCATGTCACCGTTACCGATAGCTGCATAAGCGGCGGTCACCAATCCCTCCACCGCCGTGGGCGAGGTCAGGTCCGCGGAGGACAATACGCCGGTGGGTGTGTATTCCAGTTGCTTCTTGCAGGATCCGAAGACCAGCAGTCCGGCGGTGATAAAAGCGGTTATATATGTACGTTTCATAATGTGCTTGTTTATTTTGTGATCAGAAGGTTGCATTCAGTCCGAAGGTGAAGGTGCGCGGGATGGGGATGGGACCCAGGTCGATCCGCTCGGGATCGGGACTCTGGTGCTCCTTGCTCTTAATCAGGAAGAGGTTGTCCGCCATCACGAAGAAGCGCAGCCGGTTGAAGATGGAGAGGTCCTGCAGCGTATATCCGAGCTGGATGTTCCGCATCTTGAAATAGGAAGTGCTCACGATGAAATAATCGGATGTGCGACCCTCGTTATTATTGTCCTTCAGTGTCAGCGCCGGCACATTGGTATTGGTATTGGTAGGGGTCCAGCCATTGAACACACCGGGACCAACATTCTCCCTTCCACGCATCAGGTTGTTGAACACGGTGTACACGTCAAAGCCCTCTCGGCCGGCAACACCGGAACCAAACAACGACAGGTCAAAGCGCTTGTAATTCATATCCACCCGCATGCCATACTCCAGGTCGGGCAGGGTGGTGCCGATCCAGGTGCGGTCCAGGTCATTGATCACATTGTCGCCGTTGATGTCCACATAACGGATCCTGCCCGGACCCGCGCCAACCTGTGCCGGGGCCTTGTCCACCTCTTCCTGGCTCTGGAAGAGTCCCGCTGTTTTATAACCGAAAATATCGAACTGCGAACGACCTATGATGGTGTTTACCAGGTTACCCGGGTAGGCCGGACGTACCTCTTCCGGCAGGTTGGTGATCTTGTCGCGGAAATGCGCGAAGTTCAGTTGCACATTATAAGCGAAATCACCCTTGCGCTCGCCGCGGTAGCCGACCACGAATTCCCAGCCCTGGTTGCTCTTGCTGGCGCCGTTCACGGTCTTTTGCTGCCCCTCACCCAGCGCCGAAGCAATGGGCGGGGTGATGAGAATACCGGTGGTATTCCTGCTGAAATAGTCAAAGGAGCCGAAGATCCTGTTCTTCCAGAGCGTGAAGTCCACACCCGCATTCACTTCTTCGGTCGTTTCCCAGCGCAGCATGCTGTTGGCCGCCTGCGTTTGTACGAAACCGGAAGGAAGCACGCCCGTATTGCCGCCGCTCAGCGCATAAGCAGTACCGATATTCATATACTGCTCCCAGAAACCGCCCACCAGCTGGCTCAGCACGGTTCCGTAACGGGTATCGAAAAGTCCGAAACGGCTCAGGTCACCGATTTCCTGGTTACCGACGCGGCCGGCAGCCAGCCTGAGTTTCAGCTCACTGAACAGTTCCTGGTTTTCCATGAAGGCTTCGCGGTCGATCCGCCAGCCGATGGAGGCCGCGGGGAACACGCCATAGCGGGTGTCGGCACCGAACCGGCTAGAACCGTCGCGGCGGATGGTGATGCTGGCCAGGTATTTATCGTCGAAGCTGTAATCCACCCGGCCAAACAGCGAGAACAGCCGGTTGCCCGTAGAGCCGCCCGCCACCGTCGTATTGCCGGTGCCGGCACTCATCGTAAAATAGTCCTCAGTCTGGATGGCGAAACCCTCTTTGCGCGTATTCTTGAAGTTCAGGTCGGTACGGATGAACTCGGTACCCGCCAAAAACTTGAAGCTGTGGTCCGTTCCCAGGTTCCAGTTGTACCGAGCCGTATTGCTGAAGGTATAACTAAGGAAACGGTTCTCGTCGTGCGTCAGGCTGTTGGTGGTGCGGTTGAATGCGCCCTCGGTGAACGTAGGCAGGATGGTCTTGTTCAGGTAGGTGGCGTAATCCGCGCCCAGTGTGCTCTTCAGGAACAGATTCTTAATAGGTTGGATCTCCGCGAAAGCGCTGCCGAAAGCGGAAACCCGGTTGGCATTGTCCCACCTGGACAGCCACTGCATGTGCAGCGGGTTGTTACGGTCACTGTAACCCCCACCCGAAGCGCCGGCGAAGGTCTTGCCGTCGGCCTGGTACACCGGGATGGTGGGCACCTGGAACACCGCCAGAGAGGTGGTGGACGCACCACCGATATCCCGGCTCGTCAGGGTTTCGTTGCTGTTGGCCACCCTTACGTTCACGCCGAACATCAGCTTGTTGTCAAAACCACGGGTAATGGCGTTGATGCTGCCGCTCATCCTCTCGTAACCGGTATAACGAAGCATACCCGTATTCTTGAAATGCTGCAGGTTGACCTCCAGGGAAGAATTCCGGTTACCCGCCGACACGGTGAGACTGTTATTGGTAACGATGCCCGTCTTGTACATTACGTCCTGCCAATCGGTATTGCCAACAGGAGTGTTGGGATCGCCGCCCACGAAAGGTTTTACCGTCACATTATTCAAAACGGGATTGTCGTAGTCGTTGTTCCAGTTGAACTCGTAGATCTCGCCGTAAGCGGCGGCAGGGTCCTGGCGGTCGTTCACGCTGGCCTGCCACAAGGCGCGGCCGCGGTCCACTGCGTTCAGCATCTTGAAGCGTACGGGCTTCTCACTCTGCGCCGATACGCTGCTGTTGAACTGGAAGTTCACCTTGCCTTCGGTATTACCGCCGTTTTTGGTAGTTACCACGATCACACCGTTGGAGGCGCGGGAGCCATAGATGGAAGCCGCACTTGCGTCCTTCAGCACCTGCACCGAGCTGATGACCGCGGGATCCAGGTTCTGGAACACCTCGGGCCTGGTGGTGGGGATACCGTCGATCACATAGAGGGGATTGGTATTGCCCAGGGTATTGGAACCACGGATAAGAATACGCGAATTGCTGCCGTTGGGCGAGCCATCCTTTTCTATGTAAAGGCCGGCCACACGGCCCTGCAGGGCCTGCATCACGTTACCCGAGCTGTTGTTTTTGGCCGGCGCCAGGTCCACCACGGCCACCGCGCCCGTCAGGTCCTTCTTGCGCTGGCTGGTATAACCGGTCACCACCACCGCATCTTCCACCTTGTCGGACTGCTCCATTTCAATGGACAGGTCCGTTTCGTTACCACTAACGGTGAGGCTTACGGGCTTCATGCCCAGGTAGGTGATGGTAAGGGTTTCACCTTCGCTAACGTCAATGGTAAACCGACCAGCGGCATCCGTTGACGTGGCCCTGTTTTTCGCCTGCACCGAAGCGCCGGCAAGCGGGGCTTTGTCGGTCTTGCCGGTTACCACCCCGGACAGTTTTTTCTGCTGTGCCTGCACCGCTGCGGCCAGGAGCAAAAGGGGTAAAATTGTAAGGATCCATTTTCTCATAACTAGTTGTTTAAATGGTGAAGTAGCAAACGTTTTGTATTGGTTTAAAAATCGGTTCAGTTGCTTCATGCGTTTTGCGCCACCAGCGCTTTTATTTCAGTAATGTCATAGGTGGGACAAGGACCCGCCTTGCCCGCAATCAGGGCCCCCAGGGCGCAGGCGGTCAGCAGCATCTGTTGCGGATCCGCACCCTGGGCGTGCTGGTGCAGCAGGCCGGCGAAAAAGGCGTCGCCGCTGCCCACCGTATCCACCACGTCTACCTTAAAGCCGGGGTGCTGGTACGTATATCCTTCGTGCCGGAAGATGGCCCCTTCAGCTCCGCGGGTCACCACGATGGTGGGTATGCGAAAACGGTCCTGCAGCGCCGCAATGCGGTCGGCCGCGTTGCGGAAATTGCTGAACCAGCCCGTTACCAGTTCCAGCTCGGCCAGGTTGAGCTTCAGCAGGTTGGCCCGCCCCAGCAATTCCTCAATGCCCTGGCGGTGAAAATGCGGGGGACGCAGGTTGATGTCCAGCACCTTGAAAGGGGCCGCCTCCAGTAGGCGGAACAGGGTCTCGCTCGTAACGGCCGACCGCGCCGCCAGGCTGCCGAACACGAAAAAACCTGCCTCCCGCACCAGCTCCTCCATCCCCTCCTGCCATTCAATAAAGTCCCATGCCACGGGCTTCACGATATCGTAACTCACCTCGTGGTGCTCACCAATGGTGGCCAGCACCGTACCGGTGGGGTGGATGGGATCGAGCTGGAAAAATTCGGTGCTCATGCCGTTGTCTTCCATGAGCTTCAGCAGGCCGCGGCCCCAGTCATCCAGGCCAATTCGGGTGAGCATCACCGGTTCACTGCCCAGCTTGTTGAGATGGTAGGCCACGTTCATGGGCGCCCCGCCGGCCTTGGCGCCCGTGGGCAGTATGTCCCAAAGGACCTCACCGAAACAGACCACTTGATTCATGACAATCGTTTTTTAGGTTTTACATTTTAGTGCATCACGATGCTGTGCTCCAGCTGCTCCAGGCTCTTGCCCTTGGTTTCGGGCATCAGCTTCCACACAAACAGCAGTTGCAGCACCATCATGACAGCGAAGAACAAAAAGGTATTGCCGCCGCCCAGCTTCTCGGCCAGCATCGGAAAGGAAAAGGCTACCAGCGCGGCCATCACCCAGTGTGTCAGGCTGCCCAGGGTCTGCCCCTTGGCGCGCACCTGGTTGGGAAAGATCTCGGAGATGAAGACCCAGATGACTGCTCCCTGCGAAAAGGCGAAAAAGGCGATATAGACCAGCAGCAGCACGGTAACCATGAGCCCGCCGAAATCGTTCAGGTAAAATGCGCGGCTCACGAGCGCCAGGGTCAGGATCAGGCCAACCGACCCGATCAGCATCAGCGTGCGCCGGCCAAAACGGTCAATGAACTGCAGAGCCACCAGGGTGAAGAGGAAATTAACGGCGCCGATGCCTACGCTGCTCAACAGGCTGGATTCCTTGCCCAGGCCGGTCATTTCAAAAATGCGCGGGGCATAATAAATGATGGCATTGATACCGCTCACCTGGTTGAAGACTGCGAAACTAACGGCCAGGAATACCGGGAAACGGTTTTTGCGGGTGAAGAGGCTGGTGGCATCCTTCCCCGCCACCGCCACACTGTCCTGCCGGATGGCTTCCAGCTCGGCCTTATACCCCTCGGGATTGATGATCTTCAGCACGCTTTCGGCCTCGGCCACCCGGTTGCGCTTCAGTACCAGCCAGCGCGGACTCTCGGGTACCAGCTTCAGCAGCACCAGGAAGAGCAGCGAAGGAAAGACCTGCACCCCCAGCATCCAGCGCCAGGAGTTCTCGCCCCCCTGCCCGATGAGGTAATTGCTCAGGTAGCTCACCAGGATGCCCAGCACGATATTGAACTGGAACATGGCCACCAGCTTACCCCTGCTCTTAGCCGGGGAGATCTCGGAAATATAAATGGGAGCCGTTACCGAGGAGGCGCCCACCCCGATGCCGCCCAGGAAGCGGAAGACCAGGAAAACGCCCCAGTTGGTTGCCAGCGCCGTTCCAATGGAGGATAGAAAATAGAGGATGGCTATGAGGATCAGGGTATACCGGCGGCCCAGCTTTTCAGAAGGGTAACTGCCCAGCAAGGCTCCCAGGATGGTGCCCACCAGGGCGATTGAAACGGTGAGCCCGTGCTCAAAGGCAGAGAGCTGCCAGTACAGCTGGATACTTTGTTCCGCACCCGATATAACGGCGGTATCAAAACCGAACAGGAAGCCGCCCAGCGCCACCACGATGCTCCAAAGCAAAACTTTTTGGTTCATACGACAAGCAATTTTCATCCAAACTACACCAGCGACCAGCGGAATGGGCAGGATACCATTTCAAAAGCTTACGAAATTCTTCCAACGCTTTAAAGAATTATTAAACTATTGATTTTTAACACACTGCATTTCCATAATGGTATTCTGCCGCAATCCCGGCTTTCAATTCTGTAACCATTTTTTTAAAAATTGTTTCGATTCTGGGGCCTGCCGCCCTGTTTGCAGGTACCGGATTGAAAGAGATGGTTTAAATTACTAGGGTAATTGCTGCCATATGCATACGTTTCTTCAGCGGGTTTTTCTCCCGCTCCTGCTCTTGCTGGCGCTCGGACTGCTCTCCTGCTCCGACAAAGGCGCCCAACCCGCTTACCGCATCGGATTTTCTCAGTGCGGCGATGCCGACGACTGGCGGAAATATATGCTGCAGGAAATGAAACGCGAACTGGCCTTCCACCAGAACCTGGAACTGATCTACAAACAGGCCGATGATAACAGCCAGCGGCAGGTGGAGCAGGTGCAGGAACTGCTGGCCGAAGGCATCGACCTGCTGCTGATCTCCCCCAACGAGATCCAGCCCCTTACACCCATCGTGGAAGAGGTCTATAAAAAAGGGATCCCTGTCATCGTCATCGACCGCGAGATCGCCACCTCCTCCTACACCAATTTCATTGGGGCCGACAATTACGAAGTGGGTAAGATCGCCGGCCAGCGCGCCGCCAGCCTGCTGAACGGTAAAGGCCGTATCCTGCAGGTGACCGGACTGCCTAATTCCAGTCCCGCCATCGGCCGGCAGAAAGGTTTTGAAGACGCCCTGCGCGAATGGCCGGGATTGAAGGTACTGCAGACCTACCAAGGCGACTGGGTGAAGCCGGTGTTCGGTGGGGCGGGGTCTGGACCCGACAGCCTGCTGCAGGCCCTGGCCAATACCGACCTCGTGTATGCGCACAACGACGTCATGGCCATGAGCGTGCACGAAACCGCCCGCCGGGCGGGACTGAACCATATCCGTTACATCGGCGTGGACGCCCTTCCCGTGCAGGGTATGGGCATGGACATGGTGGCCGAAGGAACCCTCTCCGCCTCCATGCTCTACTCCACCGGCGGTGTGGAAGCCATCCGCAACGCCGTGCAGGTCCTCAAGGGGCAGTCCCTTCCCAAACGCACCATCCTGCCCACCCTGGTGGTGGACTCCAGCAACGTACGCATGATGAAACTGCAGAGCGACAAGATCCTCAGCCAGCAGCAGGACATCGAGAACCAGCAGCTCATCATGGCCGAACAACGCCGCATCTACAACAACCAGCGCACCACCGTATATATATTAATGGTGACCCTCAGCCTGGCCATTCTGTTCGCGGGACTGCTCTGGTACAGCAGCCGCCTTAACAAACAGATCAACCGCCAGCTGGCACGTAAGAATGAAGAGATCAGCCAGCAGAGTGAACAGCTCCTGGAGATGTCGGCCCGCGCCAATGCCGCCAGTGAAGCCCGCATTCATTTTTTTACCAATATTTCGCACGAGTTCCGTACTCCGCTGACCCTGATCCTGGGGCCGCTGGAGGAGCTGCTGGAGAACCGCAAACTGCAGGCACCCCTGCGGCAGCAGCTCAGCCTGATGCGTAAGAACGTGCTTCGCCTACTGCGACTCGTCAACCAGCTCATTGACCTGCGGCGCATCGAGTTCAATAAGATGCAGGTGCGTGCCGTGGAGACCGACCTCATCGGCTTCGCCAACGAAGTGGTGCAGCTCTTCCAGGAGATCGCCCGCCGCAAGCAGATCGACTGCCGCTTACTGACCGGTGAACGCAGCCTGCCGGTCTGGATCGACGAGAGCATGCTGGACAAAGTGCTCTTCAACCTGTTGTCCAACGCCTTCAAGTTCACCCGGGAGAACGGTTCCATCACTCTGCGCATCGAAAAGGACGAAATACGCCAGGAAGCGGTCATTGAAGTGCGCGATACCGGCATGGGCATTCCGCCCCAGGCCCAGGAACATATCTTCGAGATCTTCTACCAGGGCGATCACGATACCCACAAAGGCAGCGGCCTGGGACTGGCGCTCTGCAAAGAACTGGTGGAACTGCACCACGGCAGCATCGGCGTGCAGAGCCAATTGGGAAAAGGAACGGCGTTCACGGTGCGGCTGCCCCTCGGCAACCGTCACTTCCAACCAGAAGAACTGGCGGCAGATGCGCTGGAAAGCGATTGGCTGCTGGACGAACAGAAATATTTTGACACGGAGCTCCCCACCCCCGCAGCTGCACAACAGGAAGACACCCTAAACCCGCAGCCTAACGGTGAGCGGCCTACGATACTGATCATCGAAGACAATCCGGAGATGCGCTTGTTCCTGCAGTTGCGGCTGCAATCACGATACGAGGTGCTGGAAGCCGCAGATGGCAACAGCGGCCTGCAACTGGCCATGGATCACCTTCCGGATAGTATCATCTGCGACGTGATGATGCCAGGAAGGGATGGTATCACCCTGACCAGCCAGCTCAAGACCGACCTGCGAACCGCCCATATCCCCGTGATCCTGCTGACGGCGCGCACGGCCACGGAGCAGCAACTGGAGGGACTGAAAAGCAGGGCCGACGCCTATATCACCAAACCCTTTGATATGGCGGTGCTAGAACAAACCCTGGGCAGCCTGCTGGCCAACCGCAGCCAGCTGAAGGAGCATTTTACCGGAGTGGTGCCGGCGGAGATCCGAACCCCGGCTGGCAAGGGCGACCGGAAATTTATCTCCAACTTTACGGCCATCGTGGAAGCCAATATCGGCAACGATCACTTTTCGGTTGAGGATATCTGTAAGGAAATGGGGATCTCGAAAGTGCAGTTGTACCGAAAGGTGAAAGCGTTGCTGGACACCAATATCAACGAGTACATCCTGCAGGCGCGCATCCAGAAAGCGCGTTACTACCTGCAGCACGAAGAGCTGACCATAGCGGAAGTAGCCTACAAAACAGGATTCTCTTCCCCCGCCTATTTCAGCACCGTTTTCAAGAATAAAGTAGGGGTATCACCAACGGCCTTCCGGTTGTCCTAAATTTATACGGTTATGAAGGCTGAAAGCTCCCACTGCCCTCCTTCCCCGCCTTGCCGTATTCGGCTCCCCTGATTGTCGTGTTTAGCCAGCGGACAAGTCCGCCGGATTGCCCAGCTTTGTGGTGTACCAACCATTCCTTTTAACCTTTCACTTCAACCCGAGGGCATCCACCATGAGAAAAATCATCGCATCGGAATTCATCACCCTGGATGGGGTGATGCAGGCGCCGGGGGGGACCGGAAGAGGATCCTTCCGAAAATTTCGAATTCGGCGGCTGGTCGGCCCCCCAGTATGAGGCGGTGGCCGACAAATTCATGGAAAAACAGTTGGAACCGGCAGACCTCCTTCTCGGCAGGAAAACTTTTGACATCTTTGAAGCCTACTGGCCGCAACACGCCAGCTTCTGGCCAGGCATTAATGAGGTCACCAAATACGTGCTATCCGGAACCCGGAGCAGGTCCGACTGGAAAAACTTTGTTTTCCTGGAAAACCTGTCAGCCATCCAACACCTAAAAAAATCGGAGGGTTCGGACCTGGTGGTGTGGGGCAGCAGTAAACTGGTTCAACTGCTGCTGGAGCATGACCTGGTAGATGAACTCTGGCTGAAAACCCACCAGCTGATACTGGGTAAAGGAAAAAAACTTTTTGCAGCGGGAGCCATGCCGGCGGCATTCGAACTAACCTCAAGTGCTGTTACCCCCAAAGGAGTGATTTTTGCCAATTACCGGTGGGTCGGAAAGGTCCAGACCGGAACCATGGAGCCGTAATGCTTTACAATTTGAGGCGACGGAACAAGGCTACCACCTGGAGATTAGCACCAATCCCCCCTTATCCGGAGTGGCAGTTAATGTCTGAAATAATTTCCAACACCATTGGCAACCTCCAACAAATAAAGTATATTTAAGATATCAGTTAATCTTTACTAGCCCGAACCTGCCCGTAAACTGAAGTAAAGTGAAGGCAGACTAAAGTGCAAAAAGCCTGCAAACACTTGATTTTGCAGGCTTTATACGTTGTACTTTACGTACCTTATTGATTTTCAGCGGAGAGAGCGGGATTCGAACCCGCGATACCCTTTAGAGGTATACACACTTTCCAGGCGTGCTCCTTCAACCACTCGGACATCTCTCCAAACTTTCACCCGACCGGTGCCACCCGACCGGTAAAATCGGGACGCAAATATAGGGTTTCTCAGGGATTCGTCAATTCCCCCCTTAAGGAAGTTTCCAATAATTCATGCAGCCGGCGCCGGGAGGGCTTTTGCGCCAACAGGAACATCAGCTTGGCCAGGGTGGCTTCAAAGGTCATATCATGACCAGACACCACCCCCATCTCCTTCAGCGCCCGGCTGGTTTCATACATGCCCAGCTCCACCGATCCGCCATCACATTGGGTGATATCAATGATGGTCATACCTCTGTCAATCGCCCTCTTTACCGCCGCCAGGAACCAGGGCGCCGTGGTCGCATTGCCACTGCCAAAGGTTTCCAAGATCACCGCCTTTGCACCCGGGGTTTGCAACACCGCCTCTACCGTTGCCTCGGTTATTCCAGGAAAGATCTTCAATACCGCCACCGCCGGATCCAGTTTCTTATGCACTTTCAACGGCTGCTCCGGATGCTTCAGCAAAAACTCCTTTTTATACTTGATATTGATTCCCGCTTCCGCCAGCGCCGGATAATTCATTGAGTAAAATGCTTCAAAACGTTCTGCATTGTACTTCTTGGCCCGGTTCCCGCGAAACAGACTATAATCAAAATAGATACACACCTCCGGCACAGTCGCCCTGCTGCCTTTGCGTGCTGCAGCAATTTCCAGAGCCGTGATGATATTCTCCTTTGCATCGGTCCGGATCTCCCCTATCGGCAGCTGCGATCCGGTCAGCACCACCGGCTTGGATAAATGCTCCAATAAAAAACTCAATGCTGAGGCGGTAAAGGCCATCGTATCGGATCCATGTAAAATCACAAAGCCATCAAAGGCGGAATAATTTTTCTCGATGATTACCGCCAGCTCCACCCACACTTCGGGTGTCATATTGGAGGAATCCATCGGCGGATTAAAGGCATGCACTTCCACTTCAAACCCCAGCTTCACGATCTCCGGAATATTATCCCGGATCTCTTTGAATCCAATCGGCTTCAGAGATCCCGTCAATGGATCCATCACCATACCAACAGTGCCCCCCGTATAGATGATGAGTATCCGGGGGGTGTTCTTGTTTTTTCTCATATTGTTCGTTCGCGCTGTTAAGGCTGGTATTGAAAAAGCCGGTTCGCATTTGCGGTAGTAATCGCCCCAATTTCTTCTACCGGCTTCTCATAGACTTCCGCCAGCTTTTCGGCTATGGGTAACAGATAGGAGGGCTGATTTCGTTTACCCCTGTACGGTACCGGCGACAAATAAGGTGCGTCGGTTTCCAGCACTATATGCTCAAGTGGTATATGCTTCAACACTTCCGGTAAACCAGTTTTCTTATAGGTCAGCACCCCGCCAATCCCCAGGTAAAACCCAAGTTTCACCACTTCCTTTGCCAGTTCATAACTGCCACCGAAGCAATGAAAAACTCCGCTTAGTCCCCCATCCTGCAACGTTTTCACCTCTTTTATACATTCGAGTGTGGAATTCCTGGAATGAATCGACACCGGTATCTTATAATGTTTTGCCAGTTCCAGTTGCCGGCGAAAAGCTTCGTACTGCTGTTGCTCATAATTGCGATCCCAATAAAAATCCAGACCGATCTCTCCCACTGCCGCAAAGGGGCGTTTGGCCAGCCAGTCCTCCACTTTTCGTAGTTCTTCTTCGTAGTTCTCCTTTACATAACAGGGATGCAGTCCCATCATCGCGATGCAATAACCGGGATAGGCTTCTTCCAGTTTCAACAGGGCTTCGTGTTCAGTAGAATCAATAGCCGGCAGGTAAATGCGCTGAACACCAGTGGATTGCGCTGCATCCACCACCTGTTTTACATCCGCCTGAAACTCCTCTACATATAAATGACAATGGGTATCGATTACCGTCATCCGGCAAATTTCCAGAAAATTTTATTGGTTTTTAAACGTTTTACATGCAACCCTTTCTAATCTCTAAAGATTCTGCAACCACAAATCACCTTTTATGAAAATGAACCACCCAAAGAAATCACTCTTTCTCATGGCCACGGCTGCCCTGGTTATCGGCTTTTCAAGCTGCTCCAAAAACAATGACGACACCCAGGTTGACCGTGATCCCGAACTCACACAGGCTACCGTTGAGGCAGAAGCCGAAGCGGAACTCATGTACGATGATGTATTTAACAATGTAATGGGTGCCGACCAGCAGGTAGCCATTGGCGGTACCGGTGTATTCCAATCTGCCAACAGCGACCAGCCCGCCCCCCTGCAAAGCACCTGCTTTACCCTTACCCTCACCAAAACCGGCGATGGTTTCCCCATCACAGTTACGGTTGATTTTGGTAGCGAGGGCTGCCTCGGTCGTGATGGTCGCACCCGCAAAGGCAAGTTCAGTACAGTTTATACCGGTCACATGATCCTGCCTGGCAGCAAAGCCACCACCAGTTTCACCAATTATTATGTAAATGGCGTGAAAGTAGAAGGCACCCATACCCTCGAAAACAAGAGCACTGCCAATCAATGGGCTTTTGAAACCAGGGTGATCGATGGGAAACTCAGCCGGGAGAATGGCAACCAGATCAACTGGAACCGGGTTCGCACATTTTCCATGATCTCCGGCGCAGGTACCCCCTATGTTCCCACCGATGATGTATTCGCCATTACCAGCAATGGTTCCGGCACCGTTACCATCGGCGATAAATCAGGTACCTGGACCAGCACCACCACCAAACCCCTGGAAAAAGCACTTAGCTGCCGCTGGATCAGTGCCGGCACCCAGGAAATCCAACGGGTAAATGGCCGGAAAGCCAGCCTGGACTTTGGAAACGGGGAATGTGATAATAAAGCCACAATTACGGTAAATGGGGTTTCCCGAGAAATTACTTTGAAGTAATTAAAAATTTAATTTACCTTTAAATCAGTTTTCATAGGGTACGGATTAAAAACGGGCCAGGGTTTCTACCCAGGCCCAACTCTTTTTTAGGGGGTCCCCCATTTTTACAGATATTTTTTTACCCTATTTATTGCTCCCTGTTTTTGATTGCACTACCCATGTTAAGTGCCTCAAATGTGTATCCTCTCGAAGTTGCCTCCTCCAATAACTTCGGTAACACTACCTGCAATCTTGGCCATGCTTTTTCACTATCATGAAATACCAGGATAGTTCCCGAACGATAATTTTTCTGTACTAATTCCCAGCAATCCGATGGAGATAATCGGATATCAAAATCAGCACTTAGTAATGTCCACATAATGATTTCATAACCTGCATCCCTAAGTGCTTTTCCCTGGAAGCGCGTGAGCTTTCCATAAGGCGGACGAAACAGTTTACTATCAATGTATTTTTCGGCCTCCAGAATATTATTGAAATAATCCGCGGTGTTGCTTTTCCATCCATTCAAATGATGCATGGTATGATTGCCGGTTCGATGTCCCTCCATCAATATACGCTGGTAGATATCGGGATGGGCTGCAACATTTTTGCCGATGCAGAAAAATGTTGCTCTGGCTGACCACGCTTTTAACTGGTCCAATACCCAGGGTGTTATTTCCGGATGCGGACCATCATCAAAACTCAGGTAGATTTTTTTCTCTTTGCTGCGCACCGACCAGATCCAGTTTGGATACAGGGTTTGCAACAGTTTATTTCCTTTTGCCCAGTAAAACATAGGACGAAAATAAACAATGCCCATTTACCGGGCTTATCTTTGCGGCCTATGGCAAGAAAAGTTAGAGTTCGTTTTGCTCCCAGTCCCACTGGTGGTTTACACCTGGGTGGAGTACGCACCGTATTATTCAATTATTTGTTTGCCCGCCATCACGGGGGCGATTTCATTCTGCGAATCGAAGACACCGACAGTACACGGTTTGTTGAGGGCGCAGAAGACTATATCATGGAAACTCTTCGCTGGTGCGGTATGGAGCCGGATGAGAGTCCGGTTGCAGGCGGACCTTATGCACCCTATCGCCAGAGTGAGCGCAAAGCAAACTATCGTCAGTATGCTGATCAACTGATCGCGAACGGATTTGCCTATTACGCTTTTGATACACCCGAAGAACTGGAAGAAATGCGCACGCAGTTTAAAACTGCAGAGAATCCATCGCCCCAGTATGATCATCAGTTGCGTATGCAGATGAAAAATTCCCTGAGTATGGATGAGGAGGAAGTGAAGCGCCTCATAAGTGAAGGTGTTCCCTATGTAGTGCGCATCAAAATGCCGGAAAATGAAACTGTTTCTTTCACAGATATGATTCGCGGAGAAGTGAGTTTTTCAACCGGCACGGTAGATGATAAAGTATTGCTGAAAAAAGATGGCATGCCTACTTATCATCTCGCTGTTGTAGTGGATGATTACCTGATGAAAATCACCCATGCTTTTCGTGGTGAAGAATGGTTGCCCAGTGCACCCGTTCATCTCTTATTATGGGAATACCTCGGCTGGAGTGATGAAATGCCGCAATGGGCACATCTCCCACTGATCTTAAAACCCGATGGCAATGGCAAACTCAGCAAACGTGATGGTGATCGCTTAGGCTTCCCCGTTTTTGCCATGAACTGGACAGATCCGCGCAGCAACGAATTCACCCAGGGTTTCCGCGAGAGAGGATTTCTTCCCGAAGCCTTTGTGAACATGCTAGCTATGTTGGGCTGGAATGATGGCAGCGGTAAAGAGATTTTTACCATGGAAGAACTGATCGCCTCCTTTGATATGAGCCGCGTTCATAAAGGCGGTGCTAAATTTGATTTCGAAAAAGCCAAATGGTTCAATCATGAATGGATCAAAGCCGCTCCTGCAGAGCGTTTGCTGCCGGATGTAAAAAATGTTTTAACAACGGCAGGATTTTCGGTTACAGATGACAGTTATCTGGCAACAGTTATAGATATGGTGAAGGAGCGTTGTACCCTGTTACCTGATTTTGCGGAGCAGGCAGGTTTCTTTTTTGCTGCACCTGCCACTCCTGATATGGAGCCGGTGAAAGCCAAGTGGAATCTGGACAAGAACTTATTCTTTACTGATTTGCAGAGCGTGCTGGCAGATGTACAAGAATGGTCGGCGGCTTCGATTGAAACTACTTTTAAAGAAATGGCCACCGCCCGCGCAATCAAAGTTGGAGAATTACAATTGCCTTTACGATTGATGCTGGTTGGAGGCAAATTCGGTCCGGCTGTTTTTGATATTGCAGCGCTGATTGGTAAAGCATCCACAATAGCACGTATTAAAAAAGGTTTGGAAAGCCTTGCATAAACAGATTTGTCAAAGTATTTTGTCGCGTTATGAAAAAAAACAACACCTTATCCCGTTTCCTGAAGACATCCTTTTTGCTGATGGCAGTTGGCGCTCTTGTTTCCTGTCAAAAGGAAATCAATCCATTGGAAGAAGAAAATAATAATGAACCGGGAACTGGCGCTCCTGTGCCAACCGGCAGTTCGTATATGCCCTATTCCAAGGGCTCCAGCTGGACCTATCAGGACAGTGCTGTTACCAACTTTAAAACTGTGATGGTTGCAACGGATGTTTCCAAAACCATTGCTGGTATCTCCTACAAACAATATGATGTTGTAGAGGGTATTAATGATGTACCAGTCTATTATGGGAATATCAAGAATGACTATTATATGTTACTGGAAGCCGGGGCTGCAAATGGTGCAACGATTGATATCAATATGCTTTTTTTAAATGATAAGGAAAGTGTTGGATACACCTGGACCAAAGATGCTGGAACTGCCAATGGTTTTCCAGCACGCATCAAAGGAAAAATTGCTGCGAAAGGAATTACTAAAACCTGGGTAGGAAAAACTTATAAAGACATCATTCATACGAGTGTTGATTTGGAATACAATCTGATGGGAAACTGGATGCCAATGGGAACCTATCAATTTTATTGTGCCAAAGGGATAGGTTTGGTTAAGACAGATTACTCATTAAGTATGTTAGGTCAAACCTATACGTCAACTGCCTCCTACCTGGTTGATTACACTATCAAATAACTCAGCCCAGTGCTTTCATTTGGTCAACCAAGGGAAGCCAGTCAGTACTGAATAAATTTTGTAATAGCAGGCGATCGGAATCCTCCAGCTGAACAATGCCACTGGAATTTTCGATCGCTTGTTCTTTTGTACGAATGCCTGGTATCACAGTGCTTACCTGCGGATAACTCAGGATAAAACTCATAGCCAGTCCGGTTTTGGTAGTCTTATACTTTTCGCAAAGCGGCCAGATTTTTTCTTCCAGGATCGTTAATGATGCAACCAGTACTGATTCATTGAGCCGGAAGCTACGATGATCATTTATACCAAACTCTTGATTACGTTTAATCTTGCCTGTTAGTAAGCCAAATTGCAATGGCATACGGGCAATAATACCATATCCGGCAGCAGCCGACTTTTCCATAACCGGCAGCGCGAGCTGGTTGATCAAATTAAATACCAACTGAAATCCGGATCCCTTCTGATGTTGCAGGAGAAAATCAGCTTCCGGCGCAGGTTCAAAACTATTGAGAGATAAACCCCAGTACCGGATCTTTCCACTTTGTTTCAATTCCTCCATGGCCTCGATGCAGGCTTCGGTTTCAAAATGTTTGAGGCGGGCTGAATGCAGTTGATAATAATCGATCCGGTCTCTTTTTAAACGTTTCAGACTTTGTTCAACAGCCTGAAGTATATAGGTTTTGGAGTAATCGAGTACGATGGTGTCATTGACATCGCGGTGCCCCACTTTGGTAGCAATCAATATATCGGGATTACTGCCAATAGTATTGCCGAGCAATGTTTCCGAATGACCCAGACCATAAAAATCTGCAGTATCAAAAAAGTTGATCCCCTGGTCCAGTGCCTGGTGAATAGCTCTTTTAGAACTTTCGTCATCTGCGGGTCCCCAGCCAATCGGCGTATTTCCTACCATGGCATCGCCCCCGATTGCCCAGGCCCCAAACCCAACCTCACTAACCAGCAGGTCGGTATTTCCGAATTTCCTGTATCTCATCCCTCCAAGCTACAACTTTTCCCGACTGGGTTTTAACTATCTTTACCCCGCCATATGAATAACATGAATCGACCCATACGTGTACTGGTTGCCAAGGTTGGCCTGGATGGTCACGACCGCGGCGCCAAAGTCATTGCCACTGCCCTGCGCGATGCAGGCATGGAAGTCATTTATACCGGACTGCGCCAGAGCCCGGAAATGGTCGTAAACGCCGCCCTCCAGGAAGATGTGGATGCCATCGGAGTAAGTATTCTCAGCGGTGCACATATGACTGTTTTTCCAAAACTCATTGAATTAATGAAGGAGCGCGAGATGCAGGATGTACTGCTTACAGGCGGGGGCATTATCCCGGAAGATGATATGCAAAAGCTCCAGGAAATGGGCGTTGGGCAACTCTTTCCGCCCGGCACCAATACTGCTGATATCGCGCAATACATCACCAATTGGGTGAAACAACACCGCAATTTTTAAGAGAGAAAACTATACCAATGCAGCTGTCAACTATCTTAACGCACCTGAATGAAGGGGTACTCACGATCACGATCAACCGACCCGATAAATTGAATGCCCTCAACAAAACGGTAATAGAAGAATTACATATCGTGCTGGAATCCTTTTACAAGCATCACGAAATGAAGGCAGGGATTCTCACAGGAGCCGGACCGAAAAGTTTTGTAGCCGGAGCTGATATCTCTGAATTCCTCGAACTGGATGCAGCCGGCGGTGCAGCACTTGCCGCAAAAGGGCAGGAACAGGTATTCTCTAAAATCGAAAACTCCCCCAAACCCATCATCGCTGCAGTGAATGGATTTGCACTCGGCGGAGGTTGTGAACTCGCTATGGCCTGCCATTTTCGCCTCGCATCCGAGCAGGCGAAGTTCGGGCAACCGGAAGTGAACCTCGGACTGATCCCCGGGTATGGAGGAACACAAAGACTCACCCAACTCATCGGAAAAGGCAAGGCGATGGAACTCATGATGACCGGAGCAATGATCACTGCACCCGAAGCACTGCAACTGGGACTCGTAAACTATGTGACTCCCGCAGAAGAACTGCAGCCCAAAGCCAACAGCCTGCTGCAAACCATCATCCATAAAGCGCCCCTTGCCATCAGTGAAGTCATCCGGCTTACGAATATTGCAGCAATTGGTGCAGACAATGGTTTACAGGAAGAAATCAATGCATTCGGACGGCTTTTCGATACTGAAGATGCCAAAGAAGGAGCCAAAGCCTTTCTCGAAAAAAGACAACCGGTTTTTAAAGGAAAATAACCAGTGCCGTTAACTTTGCGGCCAACCAAATACAATCGCCATATGGACTACAGAATTGAAAAAGACACGATGGGTGAAGTGAAAGTGCCCGTGGATGCCTATTATGGTGCCCAAACCCAGCGCAGTATTGAAAATTTCAAAATCGCGCAGGATACCAATAAAATGCCGAAGGAAATCATCCAGGCATTTGCTTACCTGAAAAAAGCCGCTGCCATCACCAACTTCGAAGCAGGTATACTGCCAAAAGAAAAAGCTGATATGATCGGCCGGGTTTGCGATGAAATCCTGGAAGGCAAACTGGACGCTTATTTCCCCCTGGTAGTTTGGCAAACCGGATCCGGCACCCAGAGCAATATGAACGTGAATGAAGTAGTAGCATATCGCGGACATGTACTCAATGGCGGTCAGCTTTCTGATAAAGAAAAGTTTCTTCATCCGAATGATGACGTAAACAAATCACAATCCTCCAACGACACCTTCCCTACTGCGATGCATATCGCGGCTTATAAAATACTCCTGGAAGTAACCATTCCTGGTATTGAAAAACTGCGCAACACACTTGCTGATAAGAGCAAACAATTCATGCATGTGGTGAAAATTGGTCGCACCCATTTCATGGATGCCACCCCGCTCACAGTAGGACAGGAATTCAGCGGTTATGTATCTCAGTTAGATCATGGTTTGAAAGCAATTAAAAATACCCTGGCGCACCTGAGTGAACTCGCGCTGGGTGGTACTGCAGTAGGAACCGGTATCAACACACCTCCCAACTACAGCGAAAACGTAGCCAAACAAATCGCAACCTTAACAGGACTGCCTTTCGTAACTGCTGAAAACAAATTTGAAGCCCTGGCGGCACACGATGCCATCGTGGAAGCACATGGTGCGTTGAAAACAGTTGCAGTAAGCCTGATGAAAATCGCCAACGATATCCGGATGCTCTCCAGTGGTCCAAGATCTGGCATTGGCGAACTGTTCATTCCGGATAATGAACCCGGATCCTCCATCATGCCGGGTAAGGTGAACCCCACCCAGTGTGAGGCGCTGACTATGATCGCGGCACAGGTATTGGGGAATGATGTGGCTATAAATATCGGAGGTGCAACCGGTCACTTTGAACTCAATGTGTTCAAGCCGATGATGATCTACAATTTCCTGCACAGTGCCCGCCTGATTGGAGAAGGTTGTGTAAGTTTCAACGACAAATGTGCCGTAGGAATTGAACCAATTGAAGCCAATATTAAAAAACACGTGGATAACTCCCTGATGCTGGTTACCGCCCTGAACCCCAAAATCGGGTATTATAAGGCGGCCGAAATTGCACAGAAAGCTCATAAAGAAGGAACTACATTAAAAGAAATGGCTGTAAAACTCGGCTACCTCAGTCCGGAAGAATTTGATGAGTGGGTGGTTCCCGGGAAAATGGTAGGGCTGTAAGATCCCTTCCATTCATCGAAATCCACCTCTCCCCAAAACAATAAAACGGCCCTCGTGGCCGTTTTTCTTTTACAAAATTGATTTTAAGTACATTAAAATACTCATGTTCTGTTTTGGTCCGTTCCCTACTATTGATTTGACGACCAATATCCACTGAAAAACCAAGAGGCTTGGTTAAAAGGAAATGTTGTCAATTTCGAATATAGGGTTTAGCGTCCCTCCTTTTTGGGAGGGACTATTTTTTTGCCCCCTACCTCGTAGTAGCAAATCGGCCATTGGAAATGACAATTGGATTACCGGTCGCTGATTCCACCACTGTTCCTGAGAATGTTCCCACTGCCCTGTCTGCTGTCAACTCCGTAATCACAATCCGAAAATCAGTAGTGGTGGTGCCTGTCTCGAAAACAAGTTCTCCATTTTCAGCATACCCAAAATTTGCAAAGGGAAATACGTATTCCCCTACCTGCAGGGTGGTGCCCCCGAAACTCACAAATATCTGACCGTTGTTAACTGGAGTAAAGCCCTCCACATTTATAAACTGGAACACCGAAAAATCTTCTACATAACTCGTATCAATGGTTCCACTGTATTGGGTACTGCCAACACTGAAACTCCAGGTATTCAGCTGGTTTTGCTGCGTCGCTTTTTCAACACTTGTTTCCTTGCTGCAGGCTGAAATCAATACCGCAACTACAAGTGCCAGTAATGCCAATCCCTTTTTCATAGTCATTTTTATTTAAGACACCTGCACATCGTCGTTCACACGGGTGCTGGTTTCAATGGGTCGTTTTTTATCTTTTTCTTCTTTCGGAAGAAACTTATTCTGGAAAATCAGCAACGCAATCACTCCTACCGATATGGAAGCATCAGCGATATTAAAAACCGGACTGAAAAATTCAAAATCCTCTCCACCTACAAAGGGCATCCATTCAGGATAGGTGGTCCGGATAATCGGGAAATAAAACATATCCACCACTTTGCCATGTAAAAACCCTGCATATCCCTGCTCCGGGAACATCTTAGCTACCGAAGTGTATGTACTTTCCTCAAAAATCAGCCCATAAAACAAACTATCAATCAGGTTACCCAGGGCTCCCGCAAATATCAATCCCACACAAACTATAAAGCCCGGATGCTGCTGCTTCCTCAATATACTGCGAATGTACCAGACCCCAAATACCACTGCCACCATGCGGAACAGCGTTAACGCAATTTTACCGAATTCACCCCCAAACTTCCAGCCCCAGGCCATGCCTTCATTCTCCACAAAATAGAGCTGGGCCCACTCCGCATTCTCGCCAAACATTTTGATACCCCGATCATAGGGTGTCAGCGGCTGGTGACTTGCATCCCAATGATAACTCAGTGGCATATTGGTCTTAACCCAGATCTTCAATGACTGATCAGCTACCAGAATCAGTATTATTAAGAGTATTAAATTCCTTGCTTTAGCCATAATCAACTTGTAAAACAACAAAGATAACCGTTGGACTTGTTTTATTCCTGGTAATAAATTCTTTTTACCCGCTGGGAAATGCCTGTCAGGATCTCATAGGGAATAGTACCCGCCCATTCCGCCACCTTTGAAACCGGCAGCCCTTTTCCAAATACGGTAACCGGATCACCTTCCCGCACGCCTTTCAACCTGGTAATATCAATCATGGTCATATCCATACAAACTGAACCGATTGTCGGAACAAGCTGACCCTTCAACAATAATTTTCCAATCCCATTTCCCAGGGATCGCGGATAGCCATCTGCATAACCTATGCGAATGGTTGCGATACGTGTCGGACTTGTAATTCGGCCCCTGCGACCATAACCTACTGACTCCCCGGGCTCCAGGTCTTTGATTTGCGCGATGGTGGTAACCAGGGTGGAAACTTCCTCCAGGGCCGATGATCCCGCCATGGCAGCATCAAATCCATAGAGACCAATTCCCAGCCTCACCATATCAAACTGCCATTGCGGATGCCGGAAAATGCCCGAGGTATTTTCAATATGCCTCAAAAATGGATACTTAACTACCCCTTTCAATGCCTCCGAAAATTGTTCAAAACGTTGCACCTGCTCTCTTGTAAACGCATCAAATGCCGCATCTTCACTGGCTGCCAAATGACTGAATACCGATTGTATTTTAAAAGGTGATCCAGGCAGTTGCGCAGTTAAAAAAGGAAGTTCTGCCCATGCAAAGCCCAATCGGTTCATCCCGGTTTCCAATTCCAGGTGAACCGGATATTGAGGAATGCCCTCCTGGCGGATAAAATTCGCAAAGCTTTGAAACAGGCTTGATGAATACAATACCGGCTCGAGGTTGTGTTCAACCAATGCATCAAACCCGGGAGGCGCCACATTCATTACCATGATAGGAAGATGAATACCGGCCTTACGCAGGGCCACTCCTTCATCTGTATAGGCCACCGCCAAATAATCTACCCCATGAAACTGCAGCAGATTGGCAATTTCAAAACTACCACTGCCATAGGAAAAAGCTTTCACCATAGCCATGAGTCGGGTTCCTTTCTGCAGGCGCTGCTGGTACCATTTGAGATTCTGCAGCATCGCATTTAGGTTGATCTCCATAACGGTCTGGTGTACCTGCTTTTCCAGCAAGGCGGAAATCCGTTCAAACTGAAAACGACGGGCTCCTTTTACCAGGATGGTTTCCTCTCTGAAATTCAACTCTTCCCAATGCTGCAATAAAAGATCTGTGGCTGCAAACCATTGAAGCTCTGAAAAACCATAGGCTGCAAAGATGGCCGCATGCTCTGTAATATCCGGACCAACTCCTATCACCCGCTGCACACCATGATGATGCAACAGCGCCGCTACGCGTTCATAGAGCTGTGCGGATGTCCAGCCGGTTTCCGGAATGTCTGAAAGTATGACGGTCTTTCTTGTATGCTGTTGCTGTTGCGATAAAAAATCAAGTGCAATTACCAGCGAACTGATATCAGCCGAATAACTGTCATTAATAACCGAACACTGGTTAATGCCTTCCTTTAATTCCAGTCGCATGGAAATGGCATGCAATCCGGATATTCGTTGCTGTATTGAATCAGGCGCTATACCCAATTCAAGCAATACCAATACGCAGGTCAGGCTGTTCTCCAGCGCCGCATCACTGCTAAAGGGAACGGCTAATCGAAAATCGAGCCCCTTATAATGCAGCTCTAATTCAGCATTGTCTTCCTTTCTCGAAATTGTTTTTATCAGCAGGTCTGCACCGGGATGATGACCAAATCGAATCAATCGCTGTCCGGCTTGCAACCTGCTCTCTATAAATTCATTGATCCAGTCTTCCTGGTAATGGGTGATGATAACCTTACAAGTCTCAAACAGTTTCCACTTTTCCTCCAGCTTTTCCTGCATCGAGGCAAAGCCTTCACTATGTGCCAGTCCCAGGTTGGTAAAGACACCGATTTCCGGTTGAATGATTTCAGCCAATGCCTGCATTTCTCCCTTGCGTGATATACCTGCCTCAAATAAACCCAATTGATGATGTTCATTCATCAGCCAAACACTCAGGGGTACTCCAATTTGAGAGTTATAACTCCTGGGACTCCTGACTATTCTGTAATCGGGCTCCAGCAGCTGATTCAACCATTCTTTTACAATTGTTTTTCCATTACTGCCGGTGATGCCAATTACCGGAAAGGAGAATTGGCGGCGATGATGTGCCGCAACAGCCTGGAGTGCTTTCACTGTATCCGGCACCCAAATAATATTGGCCTCTTCCAATCCTGCAGTATCCACTTCTTCTGATACCAGGAAATGCCGCACTCCCTGCTGATACAAGGCAGGAATGAACTGGTGACCATTTCGGTTGCCACTAACAATTGAAAAGAATAAACTGGTTTTGGGGAACAGCAGTTTCCGGCTATCATTCAGCAGGTGGACAACCAACCCATTGTCGGCTTTCTGTATCCATCGGCTCTGCAGAATTTCAGCGATATCAGAAATGCTGTACATGTTTGTTTATTCAGGTTCTTTGGACGCGAGCTCTTTGGCGGCATTTTTATTGGCCACATGTATTGAATAAACGATGGATGCGCCAATACAAAACACAATAACCAATAAAGAAATATAAACAGGTAAATGAAGTCCAAAATACCCCACCAGCATTTTTGCGCCAATAAACACCAATACAATCGCGATTCCCTGTTGCAGATAAGAGAACTTATTCACAGCTCCTTTGAGCAGGAAGAATAGTGAACGCAATCCAAGTACGGCAAAAATATTGGAAGTATATACCACCATTCTATCCTGCGAAATAGCAAATACCGCCGGTATGGAATCCAGTGCAAATACAATATCGGTAGTTGCCAGCATGATCACTACCACAAACATGCTGGTATAGTAACGTTTTCCATCTTTCATGATCGTATACTTACCACCACCATCATGCGCCACGAGCGGGAGTATACGCTGCAGGAATTTATACACGGTATTCTCCGACATATCGGTCTCTTCATCGTGTTTCGCTGTGAACATTTTAATACCCGTGTACAGCAGCAATGCTCCGAATACATAGAGTAACCATTCAAAACGTTCAATTAGCACAATACCAACAGATATGAAAATGATCCGGAAGACAATGGCGAGAATAATACCGATCAGCAATACGCGCGGAACATATTCCTGTTTAACTCCAAAGAAGGTGAAGATGAGTATGAATACAAAGATATTGTCAATGCTGAGTGACCATTCCATCAGGTAAGCACTCAGGTATTCCAATGCTGGTTTTTGTCCATCTTCAAACCATACAAATACAAAAAATCCCAGCGCCAGGGAAACCCAGAAAATGGTTTGTCCCAACGCTTTTTTCATAGTTACCTCAGATGATTTTTTACTCATCAGTCCGAGGTCAAATACCAGGGCCAGCACTACAACGATGCCAAATACTAAATACGTAATCTGTTCGGGTGTCATGTTCTCTTATTTATGCTGATAGCGCAGCTTTCTGAAATAGTGGAAAGCCCATCCAAAGGCAATCATTAACAGGATTGGTACCACAATATTGATCAATTGCCAGTTGGTTTTGCTTTCTTCCAGTTTTTTCTGATCCAGTAAACGCAGACTGAAATCCTTGGCCCTGGTTTCCAGGATACCGGATTCATCTACGAGATATTCAATGGAATTTTGAATAAAATCACGATTCGCAAACTGGAACTTGGTATAAGGATTCATGCCCATCGGAAGCGGCCCTTCATTCTGGGTTACTGCATTCAGGGCGATATCTCCATCCGCAATGACAATCATTTTACTTTCGGGAGATTGTGTATTAATTGTTTGTCCCTGTGCGGTTATGAATGCTCTCTGTTCTGTACTCAGGCGGTTGGCATAATGAGAAGTGAATTTCCCTTCCAGTAATACTGCAACCGGAATTTTCGATTTATTGAAGGTGTTGAAATCTTCTTCCTTTTCTACCGAATTCCAGCTCACTTTGGCAGGCGTTTCGAGTGTGCGTGCCTGTTGGGAACTGGCTAATAAAATGGTTTTCTGAATTCCTTTTGCTTCAACCGTATCCAATGTATTGGGGAACTGGGTCAAAACATAATCCAGGTTTTTAGCAATCGGGTGACCGCTGTAATTGGACAGCAGCGGACTATAAAACCAGGGAAGCAATTGAATTTGAGGTTTGCCTCCCACTGAACCAATAACGGAAGGCATTTTATCTGCATTCAGGTCCTGTAGCAGATCCTGGTTGATGCGTACGCCATAGCGGAATAGCAGGTCATCCAGTTCGAGTCCGCGGTCAAAGGCAATAAATTCATTTTGCGTGCGCTGGAGACTGTCCATCTCTGCGTAGAGCTTATCAATCATCCAGAGAAGTTTGCCACCCTGCATCACATACTGATCCAGTTTGATTTTCTGTTCATCACTGAAGGCACTGGTAGGTTTGGCAATGATCAGTGCATCAAAAACCGGGGGGATCAATCCCACGCTATCAATAGGCAGAATGCGGAACGCATAGTTTTTACGTAATACATTTTCAATCAGATCCTGTACCTGGTACGTGAGTGGCTGCCCATTTCCAACCAGGTAGCCGATCAGAGGCACGGTATCCTGGTTCAGTTGTTTGATCGCATTGGCAAACTTGAATTCTAGCAGGGCTTCTGCTGTATTGAGTGATTCGAGTCCGCCTGCTGCACTCACTCCCTGCAACAAATCAATCGCAGTAGTTCTGCCTTTGTGCTGGATGACGGCACCCGGAAATACCAGGCGCTCTTCCTGTCCCTCTCCTTCCTTCGTTTGCGCCTTAATGTTAGTAGGGTTGAGTCCCAGGCGCGATAAGGAATCATACAGGATCGCTTTCGCCGTATCATTCAATCCTTCTCCGGGTTTAATAAACTGAAACCGGATATTGGATTTCCCAACAGCTTTGAATTCGCGCAGCAGATCATCGGTACTTGCAGCGAGTTTCTTGAAGCCGGCGGGTAATTCGCCACTTAATAAGACATCGATCTGTACAGGTTCTTCAATTTCGTTTAAGAGCTTGCGGGTGGGTGATGACAAAGTGTATCGACCTTCTGCAGTAAGATCCAATCTCACCGGAACTTGTTCCGCGAGCCAGTTTACTGCGATAACAACCAGCAGTAAGAGTATCCAATAAAATTTGTTGGAAAGCAGGTTCTTTTTCATACTTACTGGTTCAGCGCAATTTTACGGTTGGTGATGAGCAGGAAAAAAGCAATTACGCTGCCGAAATAAATGATATCCCGACTATCTACTACGCCTCTGCTGATGCTTTGATAATGGAAATCGATACCGATTTTTTGCAGCAGGTAATCGGCATTTCCCTGCAGGGCAGGTAACTGGCTCAGCGCGTTGAAGCCGGTATATAAAATGAAACACATAAATGCACTTAATAGAAAGGCGATTACGCTATTGGAGTTCAGGCTGCTACACCAGGTACCGATGGCAGTAAAAACAGCAGCCAGCAAAAACAGTCCGATATAGGATCCGATAGTGCCACCCCAATCGATGCCTTTGTCTACCGCCAATGCCTGAACGCTGAACGGATAGAGGATGGTAGGGAGTAGTGCAATTACCACGATGGCATAGGCACCCAGGAATTTTCCAACAACCAGTTGTGATGGTTTAAGTGGCCGGGTTGCCAGGATTTCAAAGGTCCCTGCCCTGAATTCATCGGACCAGCTTCGCATGGTAACAGCGGGAACCAGGAAGAGCAGGATCCAGGGTGCCAGCTGGAAGAATTTATCCAGGCTCGCATACCCATAATCCAGGATGCTGGAATCGGGAAATACAAAAAGAAAAAGTCCGTTCAGCAGCAGGAAAACGACGATAGCCACCAGGCCAGTCAGACTTCCAAAAAACTGCCTGAACTCTTTTTTAGCAATTGACCACATAGGGGGTAAAAATAAGGGGATAAAACGGTGAAAGGTGAAAAGTGAAAGGTGAAAGCCAGAAAATCTGATTTTTTCACTTTTCACCGTTCACTTTTCACTTCTTTATACTGCAAAGCTTTCCCCGCAGGCGCAGGTTCTGCTGGCATTGGGGTTACTGAAATAAAAACCTTTACCATTGAGGCCATCGGAGAATTCCAGGGTGGTGTTTACCAGGTAGAGAAAACTCTTCAAATCGGTTACTACCTTGATACCATTGTCTTCAAATACCTGGTCGGCCGGCTTGCTCACATTGTCAAAATCCAGTTTGTAGCTGAGTCCGGAGCATCCTCCTCCCACAACGGAAACCCTCAGGAAATAATCCCCGGTTTTGTTTACATCTGCCTCATCCAGCAGCTTCAATACTTTATCCTTTGCTTTATCACTTACAAATAACATAGTCGTCTCCGTTTATTTCGATGTACAAATTTACACTTTTTCTCTCCGCCGCGGTGGGTGGCATCCCTCTTGGCAGATAGGAATTAGTTTCCCAACTCCTGCCTGAACAGCTCCCGCACCCACTCAATTTCAGCTTCCGAGGTGAAGCGACCCAGGCCAAAGCGGAGGGCTGAATAGGATCGCTCATCTGAGAAGCCCATGGCTTTCAACACATAAGACGGTTCCAGGGTTGCAGAAGTGCAAGCCGAACCTGCAGACAAGGCAAGTTTTTTGTTAAACTGTAAGAGCAGGCTGTTGGAATCCCGATCGGGGAAAGAGATATTCAGGGTATGAGGTAACCGGTTGGATGGATGTCCATTCAGGACCACACCCGGTAAGGATAATATACCCTCCTGCAGGCGGTTTCGCAAAGTTGTAAGTCGCGCTGCCTCTGCCTCCATTTCCAACCTGCATAGATCAGCTGCTTTTCCAAGTCCCACTATGCCCGGTACATTTAAAGTACCCGATCTCATCCCTCGTTCATGACCTCCCCCATCCATTTGAGCGGTAAGTCGCACCCGCGGATCTCTTCTTCTCACGTACACAGCTCCGGCTCCTTTGGGACCATAGATTTTATGTGCCGAAAGGGTTAAGATATCAATATGATCTACCTCTACATTAACCGGGATCTTTCCTGCCGCCTGGGTGGCATCGGTAAAAAAGAGCACACCATGCTTTTTGGCAATAGCTCCGATTTCCCGAACAGGCAGGATCACTCCTGTTTCATTGTTGGCATACATGATCGCAATCAGGATGGTGGTGGGCCGGATTGCGGCTTCCAGCTCCTGCAGGTTGATCATCCCGGTTGAATCTACCGGTAACCAGGTGATTTCCAGTCCTTTTTTCTCCAGGTGTTTGCAGGTATCGATTACTGCCTTGTGTTCGGTTTGACAGGTAATAATATGGTTGCCTTTTGAGGTGTACATTTCTGCCACGCCCTTAATGGCCAGGTTCACCCCTTCTGTTGCTCCCGAGGTAAATACAATTTCCTGGGGAATGGCCCCGATCAACCGGGCTACCTGCTCACGTGCGAGCTCAACTGCCTCTTCTGCAGCCCAGCCATACGCATGTGACCGGCTGGCGGCATTACCAAACTGTTTGGTGAAATAGGGCATCATTGCCTCCAGCACCCTCGGATCCATGGGGGTGGTGGCATTGTTATCCAAATAAACCGGTACCTGAAAAGGAGTTTCCATAATTAAAGAACATAAAGTTACATGCAATCGTTCGGATCAGGGTAAAGTCAGCGAAGCCACTCCTTATCTTTGAATCGCTGGTGGATGTCCTGCTCCGGGCACGCTTCCTCTGGTCCTAAAATCAGTTGGTACATGAATAAAATTGAACATATCGGGATTGCAGTAAAAAGCCTGGAGACCTCGATCCCGCTCTATGAAGCCCTCTTAAACACACCCTGTTATAAAACGGAAGAAGTGACAACAGAGAAAGTGCGTACGGCCTTTTTCGCAGTGGGAGAAAGCAAAATTGAATTACTCGAAAGCACTGATCCTCAGGGAGTAATCGCCCGCTATATTGAGAAAAAGGGGGAAGGCATGCATCATATCGCGTTTGCCGTGGAGGATATTTATGCTGAAATGGAACGACTCCGCGCTGCTGGATTTGAACTTCTGAACCCCGAACCCAAGCCAGGTGCGGATAATAAGCTGGTTTGCTTTTTACATCCAAAGGGGACGAGAGGGGTGTTGGTGGAGCTGTGCATGGAGGTGAAAGGTGAAAAGTGAAAGGTGAAAGATAGTGAAAGGAAGAAGGTGAAAAAGTTGCCCCCCAATCACCTTATTCACTCCATTCAACCTCTCTTCTCCGTCCATTCGGCAGCTTTCTTCTATCCAGTCAGTCAATTGCAACCACTCTCGCACCACTGTTTCACTATTATTCAAGCACCAATGAACCGTCAGTGAACTATTCTCCAAGCACTCAAGCATACTCCCCAGAAATCTGAATCAGACCTTTCTCTCCTACATTGCCATTCTTCCTTTCCTCCATTCTTCCCTCTTCCATTCTCCCTTGTTTCCCGCCTCCTTTGTTTCCCGCCTCCGTTGTCTCCTCTTCCATACTACGTTTCACTCTCCTTATTCAGCCCCAGCTTCTCCACGGCGGCCTGGGCGGCTACCTGGCTGGCGTCTTTTTTATTGTAAGCCTTGCCCTGGGCGAGCAACTGGCCATCTACTACCGCACCGATGGTGAAGAGGCGGCGGCCTCCCTCAAATTTCTCTTCAAGTGTTTCGAATTCGAGGTTCTTGCCATTTTTATTGGCCCAGCCGTATAATTTGTTCTTGTGATTGATTTCCAGTAATTCCAGGTCATCCATAAACATATAGGGCAGGATGATCCGCTCCAACACCCAGGTGCGGGTTTTCTTAAAGCCCTTGTCCAGGTACACCGCTCCCACCACTGCTTCCAGGGTATTGCCAAAAATCTGGCTCACCTTGAGAGAATTATCAAACTTGTTGAAATAAACGATTTTTTTGAGGCCCATTTTGATAGCCACATCATTAAGGGTAACCCGATTGACCATCTTGGAGCGCATCTCCGTCAGGAAACCTTCTTCCCGATAGGGGTATTTTTTAAAGAGAAAATCTGCCACGATACCACTCAGAATAGCATCTCCCAGGTATTCCAGCCGCTCATTGTTATCAGCAGAAGAATCCTTTACCGACCGATGGGTCAGTGCAGTTTTATAGAGATCGGTATTTCCAGGCGCAAACCCCAGGACGTTTTTCAATTGTTTCTTGAATTCCGTCGTTTCGGGAGAGGAGCCTTTTAGAATGCTATCAAATAAACCCACAGATTACGTTTAGTTACCGGGGTCAATTTAAGCGTTTGGCGCCAGACTTGCTAAATTAACCCTCAAATTTCTTCACAATCACACAGGCATTGTGCCCGCCGAAGCCAAAAGTATTACTCAGGGCTGCACGCACCGGACGTTTTTGCGCTTTGTTGAACGTGAAATTCAGTTTGGGATCCAATTCGGGATCATCTGTAAAATGATTGATGGTTGGCGGTACGATATCATGCACCACTGCCTGAATCGCTGCGATGGCTTCAATCACTCCAGCTGCTCCCAGGCAATGCCCGGTCATGGACTTGGTAGCGGAAATATTCAGGTTATAGGCATGTTCGCCAAAAACATTCATGATGGCTTTGACCTCTGCCACATCACCAAGCGGTGTAGAAGTTCCATGGGTATTGATGTAATCAATATCCGATGGCTGCATTCCAGCATCTTCCAGCGCTGCCAGCATTACATTACGGGCTCCTAATCCTTCCGGATGAGGGGCAGTAATATGATGGGCATCAGCAGTAGCTCCGCCGCCGGCAATTTCACAATAGATTTTCGCACCACGGGCTTTCGCATGCTCCAGTTCTTCCAGGATCAGGATACCGGCTGCTTCCCCCATTACAAATCCATCACGATCCTTATCATAAGGACGGCTGGCAGTGGTGGGATCATCATTGCGTTCACTCATCGCCTTCATGGCATTGAATCCGCCTACCCCTGCTTCGCTGATAACGGCCTCAGAACCACCACTTACGATGATATCTGCCTTACCCAGCTTAATCAGGTGAACCGCTTCAATAATGGCATTGGTACTGCTCGCACAGGCACTCACCACGGCAAAATTCGGCCCGCGCAGGTTATGACGCATAGAAATTTGTCCGGCTGCAATGTCCAGAATCATCTTGGGAATAAAGAAAGGATTGAATCTTGGAGTGCCATCGCCTTTGGCGAAGTCCATTACCTCGTTCTGGAAGGTAATCAGTCCGCCAATACCACTGCCGAAAACCACCCCGGTACGATCCGGATTGACATTTTCGCGGTTTAGTCCCGCATCCGCCATGGCTTCATCAGAAACCACCAGCGCAAACTGGGTAAACCGGTCAATTTTACGGGCTTCTTTTCGATCGAGATACTGCGTTGCATCAAAGTTCTTAACCTCACAGGCAAACTTTGTTTTGAATTTGGAGGCATCAAACAAAGTGATGTGGTCTGCTCCGGGAGTGCCGTTAATCAGCCCCTGCCAGTACTCCTCCAGGGTATTCCCAATCGGAGTCAGCGCGCCCATACCTGTGACTACTACTCTTTTAAGTTCCATGTAGATTGCCGGATTTTAAAAGTGAATAATCCGCCTTCTTAGCGGAAATGCTTTCGAGAGGCGGATTAAATATTGCCTGAAACGGAGTTCCGTTTACTTAGCGTGCTCTTCTAAATAAGCAACAGCCTGGCCTACAGTAGTTATGGTTTCGGCCTGCTCATCCGGGATAGAGATGTTGAATTCCTTTTCGAATTCCATGATCAGTTCTACTGTATCCAGAGAGTCAGCTCCAAGATCATTGGTAAAAGAAGCTTCGTTAGTTACTTCTGCTTCGTCTACTCCTAATTTGTCAACAATGATCTTTTTAACTCTTGTTGCGATGTCTGACATTGTAGTAAAGTTTAGTTACGGCTGCAAAAATATACTTTTTGGGTAAATAACAATTTTTGACGCTTTTTTTAATTTCCGGCCCGAAAACTGCCCGGTTAACTAACACCTAGTAGTAATTTTTTTTTAAATTACAAATCCTAACCGACCAAAACACAGCAGATGGCACTTAAAATCATTGACCACGGCACTCCGGAATACCAGCAGATGATCAAGTTGCGGGATGATATCCTGCGTAAGCCATTGGGACTGAGTTTTAGCCAGGAGGAACTGATGCAGGAGAAAGATCAAATCCTGATCGGGGCTTTTGATGATGATAAGATGCTGGGCTGCTGTATGCTGGTAAATGAAGGGGATGGTGTGGTTCGCCTACGCCAGATGGCGGTTAACAACAATCTCCAGGGAAAGGGAATCGGCCGGGCACTGATGAATTTTGCCGAGAACATCGCGCGCGACCAGGGGTTCAAACGCCTTACCATGCATGCCCGAAAAACAGCAGTCGGCTTCTACGAACACCTGGGCTACCAGATCTGTAGTGATGAATTTGAAGAAGTAACGATTCCTCATTTCATCATGGAAAAGCGCTTACGGTAAGCGAAAAGCAAGTTTTCCAGAATCCTTCTTGCCTTCCAGTCGCAGGTGCTGGTCTTCTACCTGTAATTCGGTAAAATCACTGATCTTCCAGATCACACGTTCATGATCAAAATTGCTGTTGTTCACAGCCACAACCCGCATACCCGCAGCTAATCCTGATTTGATACCACTGTCGGAATCTTCAAACACCAGGCAGTTTTCCGGATTTATACCCAATTTGGCTGCACCTTTCAGATAGGGCTCAGGATCCGGCTTGCCTTTCGTTACATCTTCCATGGTGATGCTGTCGGTGAAATGCTGATCCAATCCTTGCTGGCGCAAAAAATGCCAGGCACGTTTATGAGGGGAACTCGTAACTAATATAAAGGGCAACCCACGGTCAGCAATACCCGAAATAAAATCCTGCACACCCGGAATCAGGGCTGGCTGCATGGTTAAATCAAAAGAAACGCCATCATCATAAATTTCCTGTTTGCGTACATCATCTGCGTGATGAAATAGTGTATGAATCGTTTCCCAGGTAGTTCGCCCATGAATCTTTTCCTTGATGATCTCTTCATTAAAGGGTATGCCTTCCCGCGATGCCCAACCGCCCCAAAATTTTTCTATTTCCGGATTAGAATCCAGGATTACTCCATCCAGGTCAAATAAAATAGCCGATATCATATGGTTGGTTCTTTTTCTTTTGTTTGGGGAATTTCCACTACCTGCTTGTGCATCCGTTGCAGGAAGGTCAATATGGTTGCCATATCCTTCATGCCTTCCACTACCAGCAGGAAATTCTTTCCGCTTTGTTTCAGGCGTGCATTGTTGGTATAGGTTTGAAGATACGCAAGGATACTATGAAACAGTTCTGATTCAAAATAAGGTGAATCGTGTTTGTTGACGAAGAAACATTTCAGTACCTGGTCGCGCAACAAGAGCTTTTCGAATCCAAGTTCCACACTGAGTTTGCGAATCCGTACGGTATCAAAGAGATCTTCCACCTGCGGAGGAACCGGACCAAAACGATCGCCCATTTCCTGGTGGAAGGCCTGCAATTCATCTTCTGTTTCACAGTTATCGAGGCGCTGGTACAAGGACAAACGTTCGCCAATACTTTCAACATATTCATCCGGGATCAGTATTTCCAGATCGGTATCAATGGTACAATCCTGCACATAATCTTCCTGCCGTGCAATTTCTTCTTTGAACAGTTCGCGGAAAGAAGTGCGTTTCAGTTCTCTGATCGCTTCATCCAGAATCTTCTGATACATTTCAAATCCGATCTCTGCCATGAATCCACTCTGCTCGCCACCAAGCAGGTTACCGGCTCCGCGGATATCGAGGTCGCGCATGGCAATCTGGAATCCACTGCCCAGTTCACTGTGCTGCTCCAGTGTCTGCAATCGTTTTTTGGAATCCGAAGGCAGGGTACTCATCGGCGGTGCCAATAAATAACAGAAGGCTTTTTTATTGCTTCTGCCCACGCGACCTCTTAACTGATGCAGATCACTTAATCCAAACTGGTGCGCGTTGTTGATAATAATAGTATTTACGTTGGGAATGTCCACTCCACTCTCTACGATATTGGTACAAACCAGCACATCGTATTTCTTATCGATGAAATCCAGGATGCGCTCTTCCAGTTCATGACCTTCCATTTGTCCGTGTGCGTAGCCAATACTTAAATCGGGACAATGACTCTGAATGATGGCTGCCATTTCCGCCAGGCCTTTTACCCGGTTATGAATGAAGAATACCTGTCCGCCTCTTTCTGTTTCAAAATAGATTGCATCCCGGATAAAGTCTTCATTGTACACCTGCACTTCTGTTTGAATGGGTTGCCGGTTGGGTGGCGGTGTATTCATGATACTCAGATCCCGCGCGCCCATGAGACTGAACTGCAGGGTCCTTGGGATAGGGGTAGCTGTTAGGGTAAGGCAATCAACATTGGTACGAAGCGTTTTGATCTTCTCTTTGTGTGCCACACCGAATTTTTGTTCTTCATCAATGATCAGTATGCCCAGGTCTTTGAATTTTACATCTTTGGCCAGGATGGCATGCGTACCAACCAGTATATCTATCTTACCTTCTTCAACGCGTTTGAGTGTTTCTTTTTTCTCCTTTGCAGATTTGAAGCGGTTGATATAATCCACGGTCACAGGAAAATCACGCAGGCGATCCGAGAAGGTTTTATAATGCTGAAAAGCAAGAATCGTAGTAGGCACCAATACAGCAGCCTGTTTACCATCCACCACTGATTTGAATGCTGCCCGAATAGCGACTTCTGTTTTTCCAAAACCTACATCACCACAAACCAGTCGGTCCATGGGCGAAGGTGATTCCATATCTTTTTTCACATCCGCGGTAGCCTTGCTCTGATCCGGTGTGTCTTCATAGATGAAAGAAGCTTCCAGCTCCGTTTGCAGATAGGTATCCGGTGTATGCTGGAAACCCGTTTGCGCTTTACGTTGTGCGTATAACTGGATCAGATCGAAAGCGATTTCCTTAACGCGGGTTTTGGTTTTTTCTTTCAGCTTGGCCCAGGCATCACTACCCAGTTTGTTTACTTTGGGAACTGTTCCTTCTTTCCCTGTGTATTTAGAAATCTTATGCAGGGAATTGATGTTCACATACAGGATATCACTGTCCTTATAAATAATGCGAACGGCTTCCTGCAGTTTGCCATTCACTTCGAGTTTCTGCAAGCCGCTATACACACCTACCCCATGATCAATATGCGACACAAAATCGCCGGGTTGTAATTCACGCAGCGTGCGGATAGTGAGAGCCTTATTTTTATTGTAGGCCTGTTTTACCTTGTATTTATGATACCGCTGGAAAATCTGGTGATCGGTATAACAAACCAGTTTCAATCCCTCATCAATAAAACCACCGTGTATGGCGGCAGGAATGGGAGTGAAATTAATTTCAGCTTTGAGGTCGGCAAAGATGCTGTGCAATCGTTCCAGCTGTTTGGGATTTTCCGCGAAGAGAAACAATTCAAATTTTTTCTTCTCCCATTGCTGCAGGTCTTTAATTAATAATTCAAACTGCCGGTTAAATGCTGGCTGTGGTCGGGTTTGAAAATCGACTTCATAAGATACCCTACCCTGCCAGCTGGCATGGCCTTCGAGTTCCACAATATGATGGTGTTGCAGAATAGAAGCGATCTCTTCGGCCGTAAGAAACTCATCCTTTTTAATAATGGTGCGAATGAGTTTGTCCTCATCCTCTTCTTCGCGGGGAACATGCGCTTCATTTCGGGTAAGAAACAAATCCAGTTCTTCTTCCTGCAGTTCGAGACGTTCTTTCACAAAGGTCCAGTCGTTCATCCAAACCACGGTATTCTCCGGGAAATAATCAAACAGGGAGATGGTCGCTTCTTCCGGCATTTCTGCCTGCACATTTGGAATGATATTAACCTGCAATAATTTTCGTTCGCTGAGTTGGGATTCAGGATCAAAGAGGCGGATACTATCAACCTCATTGCCGAAAAGTTCTACACGATAGGGTTTTTCATTACCAAAGGAATAGATATCGAGGATGCCTCCGCGAACAGCAAATTGTCCGGGTTCATACACAAAATCAGTACGGGTGAAACCTGCATCGGTCAACTGTTCATAGAGTTTGACCGTATCCAGGGTATCATTCACTTTAATGCGAATGATATTACCACTGAGGGTTTCAGGGCGCACCAGTTTCTCGAAGAGTGCTTCGGGATAGGTGATGACCATCTTTTTATTGCCCCCTGCACTGAGTCGGGTCAGGGCTTCCGTTCGCAACATAACGTGACTGCTATTCAGCAACCGGTAATTCTTTTTGATACGGAAGGAAGAAGGGAAATAAAAAAGATCGAGCGCTTTGGACAAACTTTCCAGGGTATTGTGGAAGTAAGCTGCTTCTTCGGCATCGTTAAGTACAACAACATGATTGAGTTGTTCCGAGACCGAATGTTTGAAAAGTGCTGTTAATAAGAATTCCGGGGAGCTGCCGGTCAGGTTTTTCAGCACGAGTTGCTGAGGTACGGACATAGTGAGCCTGTCCGCCAATTGAAAGAGGCGGGGGTCTTTAGCGTACTGCTCCAGTAAATGTTCCAAATTCATTACACAAATACCCCCCGGTTAAGGGGGTGAAGGGTGCAAAGGTAATACGAATAGTTTTTTATAACTTGTGTCAACCACTAAGCTTATAAAAACGTTTTGTAAAAAAACGTAGGCTTTAACTACTCCGTATGAACAAAGTCATTACTGCTGCCTCTCTTACCACTGTGACAGTGATCCTCGCCGGCTTCCTCTTGTTTTCTGCTGACACCCAGGAAAACGGTTCTATTTACCGGGGAAATAAACCCAGGAAAAAGAAAACACAGGCCGAGCGGGCCTTTTTTAGTCAACAGCGCGTACAGTATGAGTACGATATGCTGAAAGATGGCGGAACCGGCAAATTTCCTATTGGTGTAATGGACAGGGAGTTGGCGATGGCAAGAAGAATTCCGGTACGGGAACAGGAGCAACCTGGCTGGTTATCGCCTTTTGCAGACAATACCTACCTGGCTGCTGGTCCGGCTAATTTTGGAGGACGTACAAGAGCCGTTGCATTTGATGTTCGCTTTGGAACAGGAGGTAACAATGTAATCATTGCTGGTGCAGTAAGTGGGGGTATTTTCAGATCTACCGATGGAGGCAATAGCTGGACTAAAGTAACACCGGAGAATGAAATTCACAATGTGACAGCGATTGCACAGGATCCCAGGGCCGGCAAGCAGAATATCTGGTATGCAGGAGGTGGAGAACCCTTGGGCAATTCAGCATCTCCATCTGCAGGAGGCGCTTTTTACCTGGGTAATGGCTTATTCAAATCAACCGATAATGGTGCCAGTTGGCAGCGGGTAGCCAGCACCTTTGATGGCAACCTGGAAGTATTTGACGCAGCATTTGATATTGTGCATAAAATTGTTGTCAATCCCATAAACGGGCATGTATATGTGGCAGGCCACAGAAGATTACTGAGGAGTACGGATGAAGGAAGCAATTTCCAGGTAGTGTTTACGGGTTCACAGCCTGCTGCGGCGGACAATGGACAAATGGATGTGGCCATATCCAATACCGGCAGGATTTTTCTGGCAGTGAACGGAGGTTTCGCCGACCAGAACCTACGCGGACTTTGGGTAAGCACAACCGGGAATGTCAATTCCTGGGCAAGATTCGCAGGAGGACAAACAGTTGGTCAGGATTCCCTTACAGGCTGGAGGGCGAATTCCTACAACAGTGCGGGAGCTCCAACAACTACAGCAAAAAGAATCATAATTGCACTGGCCCCTTCCAACAATAATATTTTGTATGCGATGTATGAAAATGGCTTATCGCAAGAAGGAAGCAGTGGATCGCCGGAAGCGGATCTTTTCAAATTTGATTTCGGAAATTCCAGCTTTACCAATCTGTCTTCGAATATGCCGAATTTCCCCGGTCAGCGGGATGGTATAGATCCACTTGCCTTACAGGGAGGTTACAATATGTTGCTGACCGTGAAACCAGACAATCCCAATGTGGTATTTGTAGGAGGAACCAACCTGTATCGTTCCACGAATGGATTTTCCAATACCACTTCTACCAGCTGGATTGGTGGTTATAAATACTGGGGAGCATCTGCCACTACTTTCCCGGTAGCCAATTATGATAATAACCATCCTGATATACACAACCTGGTATTTGACCCCACAAATGCGAACCGTGCGCTGTGTGCAACAGATGGAGGCCTGCATATAACAGACAATATTATGGGTACCGATTCTGAAACCCTGCCGGTAGACTGGACAATGATCACCGGCTATCAGACTGCGCAATACTATCATGTGAACCTGGAGCATCGGGCAACCGGAAACCAGGTGAATAATTTCATTGGAGGCATGCAGGACAACGGGGCTTATTTCAGAAATGGAAATGTGAATGATCATGTTCAGGCAGGATCGGGTGATGGTGGTGCTGCTGCCATTGGCAAATTCATCAACTTCAGTGATTACACCTTATTTGTGACGAGTCAGCTGGGAACACTGGTTCGGCTCACACCCAATGCAGCCAATGCAATTGAGCCCTCCAGTGGGTTAACTGCCAATCCGGGTGGAGGTGAAGGTGAATTCGTAACCTATTTTAGCCTGGATAATGATAATCCGGAGAACTTATACTATGCCAATTTCAACCGCATCTTCAGAACTACCAATGCCACAACCGTAACAGCAGGCAGTGGCTGGACAGAATTAACCGGTGTAGCTGCAAAAACCAATGCCAATAATCCATCGGGTAATGATATCGGAATCCGGGCCATCAAACTAAGTCATGGGCCTTATACCCCATCGAGTACTATGTATATTGGAACTACGGAGGGAAGGATATTCCGGTTGAATGATCCACGAAATGCAGCACCTGCAACCCAGCCGGTAGAAATAACACCGCCTGATATCAACACCATCATCGGTTCGGCGCGTGTGAATGTTGGAGGAATTGCCATCAATCCGAATAATGACAATGAGATCATGGTAGTGTATACCAATTACCAGGTAACCGTAGGGGTTGTGGCAAGGACTAATTTCAATATCTGGTTAACCAACAATGCAAAATCAGGGAATCCAACCTGGACCATGGTAGAGGGCAATCTAACACTGCCGTCTATACGCAGTTGTGCTATAGTTGCGCGTAAGGATGCAACCGGTAATGAGTTTACGGAATATTATGTAGGAACTTCAGTAGGCTTGTACAGTTCGATCAGTATTCGTGATTCTTTGGCCGCCAATAAATCCATCGTATGGAAACGGGAAGGTGGAAGAACCCTGAATTATGCAGTAGTAACCTCACTGGCCTATCGTCCGCAGGACAATGTGTTATTAGTAGGAACACATGGCAACGGGATGTATTTCACTACGATACCTCAACCGAACTATAAACCGAATGTTGGAACTGGTGTGAATGATCCGGTGCGCAATGATAAAAACTTCATCCGCTTCTCTTATCCAACCATTACCAGCAACAACCTGGAGTACCGGGTCGGAAATATGTTTGAGGTGAAAGAACTGGTGATCCAGGTATATAACCTGAATGGACAGTTGCTATTGAAGAGAACGGGCGGTTATCAGAATGGAACTATCGATGTCAGCAGGCTCTCACGCGGAACCTATATTCTGACCATTACCAGCAATGATTACAAGCAGCAGTTTGTGAAGAAATTTTTGAAGAACTAGGTTCTGAAAAGAATGAGACTGGTGATGTAGACGAGGTATAAGCTGACGAAAACCGTACCCTCGGTGCGACTGATTTTTTTATCACTTCGGAATACGGGGTAACAGATGATCGCTACAAGGGCGGCCAGAGGAAGATCGAACCAGAGGATGTCTTTGGAAACATCTATCCCGCCAGGTACAAGGATACAGGTGATCCCCAGAATGACCAGGATATTGGTAATGCTGCTGCCAATCAGGTTTCCGACAGCAACATCGCGATCATCTTTTATGGTGGCGATAATTGTGGTAACCAGTTCGGGGGCAGAAGTACCAACAGCCACGATGGTCAGGCCAATGATGGCATCAGAAACGCCAAGAGAGGAAGCAATGCTGACCGCACCTGAAACCAGCCAGTCTGCGCCTATAACTGTGAGATAGATACCACCTCCAAGCAGGGCAATATTCCATGCCCAGAGCCAGGTTTTTTTTACAGGAGGTGTTCGTTTTGCCTCAAATTCTTCTTCGTATTCTTTTTTGATGGAGGCGGTTTCCATCCTGCTGAAACGAATCAAAACAACCGTATACACAACTGCTGCCAGCAGGAGGAGGATGCCTTCATAAGCCTGCAGCACACCATCCCAGGCCATAGCAGTAAGGGCAAGCGCAGCACCGATCATGACGGGCAGGTCGAGTTTGATACTCATGGAATGCAGAGGGAGCGCGCGAATAGCAGCACTCAATCCCAAAATGAAAAGAATATTCATAATGTTCGTACCTGCTATATTTCCGATAGCCAGTGCTCCTTTTCCTTCTGCCGCAGCAGTAACACCAACGGCGAGTTCGGGCATACTGGTTCCAATCGCAACCACCGTAAGGCCGATTACAATAGGTTTGATACCAAGAAAGTGGGCGATCCGGGTACTGGAACGAAGGACCAGCTCTGCGCCCAGAATGATCACTACCAATCCGATCAGAAACACTACTACAGGTGGAAGCACCATCATTACTAACTATTGTTGGAAGTCATTTCCTGGAGATAAACCAGTTCAATGCCAATGAAACAAGCAATATTAACAAGCCTCCAAATTCACGGGATTGTTCAATCCAGGGTTTGGTGGCTTTCATGGATTGAACCAGGCTTTCCGCATTGTGCTCCTGCATCCAGCTGATCACGCCGTCGGGTGCAATAAAAAGCCAGGTAGCATAGCCGATATAAAACAGGGCTGATAAGAGATATAGTACCGGCGGAAATTTTTGTTTGAGTGCCAGCCAGCAAAGCCAGGCACCCCAAGAATAAATCGGGATCCAGATATAAGGATCCGGATCATTGTATTGCAGTGCTGCACTCAGCAGGAAGAGCACAATGAATATATAGTTTGCCCACTTCATACTTGTAAGATCGGAAAAATCCGGAATCCCTCTTCCTTTACTCCCTCTTCCATTCCCCCGTCTCCTTTGTCTCCTTTTCCTTAACTTACTACAAATTGCTGCCTATGCTCCCCCCCTGGCAAACCGGAAAGGTCATTCGCATAGAAAATGAAACCTCCAGTACCAAACGATTCTGGATCCAGGTACAGGAGTTGGAACGGTTTGATTTCAAGCCCGGACAGTTTGTAACCCTGGATTTACCCATTCATGAGCAGAAGAATAAAAGGTGGCGTAGTTATTCCATCGCCTCCTGGCCGGATGGTACCAATGTATTTGAGCTGGTGATCGTGTTACTGGAAGGGGGATTGGGAACAGAATACCTGTTCAATAAAGTGGAGGTTGGGTCAGAGTTAACTTTTCGCGGACCAGCAGGCGTATTTGTATTGCCTGAATCAATTGAGCGGGATTTGTTTTTCGTTTGTACGGGAACGGGAGTAGCGCCTTTTCGGTCCATGACCCATTTTATCCTGGAAAACAATGTACCACATCAGCATATCTACCTGATATTTGGTTGCCGAAAATTTGGGGATTGCCTGTATGGTCCTGAATTAAAGCAATTGGAAGCAGCAGTTCCCTCCTTTCATTACATACCAACCTTTTCAAGGGAAGAGGCAGAGGGTCATTTGGTGAGGACCGGCTATGTACACCAGGTGTACGAGGAGATTTGCAAGGAAAAAAAGCAGGAGAAACCGGAAGGAAATTATCCGGCCCATTTTTATCTCTGTGGCTGGAAGAATATGATAGATGAAGCCAAGCAGCGCATTCTCGCGTTGGGATTTGAGAAAAAAGATATTCACCAGGAATTATACGGATAAGCTCAGGAATGCTTTCTTACTATTGCATCTTTGGCTTTGTGCAGGCTGATGACAGGAACTTTTTCAAGCTCTGGCTCTTCCTGTTCCGCGGTCAGTTTGTGTAAACGCAGAATTTCGGCATGGTTGTTCACCATTTCCGTTTCCAGTTCCAGGATTCTTCTTTGGGATTTTTGCAGTTGTCTGTTCCGACACACAAAACCAAGCAAAGCACCGAGTGCGAATACCGCAATAGTGCCCAACAGGACAGCCATATTGATACTGGATGGCATCATAGATATTGGTTTGAATCTATAACGCCCCCTCTTTCTGCCTTATTGCCTGCCTATTGTGAAGCCCGCTTGTTTTTCGATAAATCGCCTGCCCCCAAGTCTTTCTCTATTAAGGGAACCACGGGCGTAGGGGTTTGTTGACTGGATCTTGAGTGCTGTAAATCAGCGAGTTGTTTCTGAAGTTGAAGGATTTCTGCATGATCCTGCATCTTTTCCCGCTCCAGTTCCATGATTTGTTTCCGCAGGGATCCTACCTGGCCCATTCGGAACAACAGGCCAACGCATACGGCAGCTCCTAATCCAAGAGCAATCACTCCAAAGTGTACAGTAATTTGCATCATAGTGTAAGTCAATAAAATTGTTAGGACGCGATGGCTTTTTCAACCATCCCTTTTACGGCACTCATAGGTATTCTTTCCTGCGTCATACTGTCCCGATACCGAACGGTCACTGTGCCATCTTCCTTGGTCTGGTGGTCGATGGTAACACAAAATGGTGTACCGATGGCGTCCTGCCGGCGATAACGTTTACCAATGGTATCCTTCTCCTCGTAGAAACACCGGAAGGAACCCTTGCAATCATCCATCAGCTGGCGGGCGATCTCAGGCAGGCCATCTCTCTTTATTAAAGGCAGAATGGCCAATTTTATTGGACTTAATTTGGGAGGGAACTTTAATACGACCCGGCTATCCTGTTTATCGGGTGTGCTAAGATCCTGTTCTTCATAGGCTTCGCTGAGAACCATCATCACCGTGCGGTCGAGCCCGATGGAGGTTTCAATTACATACGGAATATAGTTTCCATGTGGTTTTCCATTCGCGTCTAAATCATTGTCAAAATACTGCATTTTTTTCTTACTGTACTCCTGATGATTACGAAGATCAAAATCAGTCCGACTATGAATACCCTCTACCTCTTTAAAACCAATGGGGAAATTGTACTCGATATCACAGGCCGCATCTGCGTAGTGGGCCAGTTTAACATGGTCGTGGAACCGGTAGCGGTCGGCCGGGATACCCAGGCCCAGGTGCCATTTCATGCGTTCCGCTTTCCAGTATTCGTACCATTCTTTTTGTGTGCCAGGGCGGATGAAAAACTGCATTTCCATTTGCTCAAACTCCCGCATCCGGAAGATGAACTGCCGGGCAACGATTTCATTTCTAAAGGCTTTACCAACCTGGGCAATCCCAAAGGGGATTTTCATCCGGCCGGTTTTCTGCACATTCAGGAAGTTTACAAAGATACCCTGGGCAGTTTCGGGCCGCAGGTATACCATATTATCATCATTTTCACCACTTACCGCACCAAATTCAGTGGCAAACATCAGGTTGAACTGGCGTACGTCGGTCCAGTTGCAGGTACCACTGATGCTGCATTTGATCTTATTTTCTTCGATAAGGGATTTGAGTCCGGCGAAATCTTCTTTTGCCAGGAGCTGGTCCATCTGTGCTAACAGGGCATTTCCAGCTTCTTCAGGCAGGGTTTCAACGTGGGCTTCAATCAAGTGGTCAACCCGGTAGCGTTTCTTGCTGTCCTTGTTATCGATCATTGGGTCACTGAAATTATCCACGTGACCACTGGCTTTCCAGGTGGTGGGATGCATAAAAATGGCTGCATCGATCCCAACAATATTTTCATGCAACTGGGTCATCCATTTCCACCAGTCGTCGCGGATATTCTTCTTCAGCTCACTGCCATACTGGCCATAATCGTATACGGCACTCAATCCATCATAGATCTCACTGGAGGGAAATATGAATCCGTATTCCTTACAATGGGAAATAATCGCCTGAAACTTATTGTTATCACTTGCCATAAGTGCGCAAATATAGTAAAATACCGTACTCCGTCGAGGCGGACTGAGGGCTATAGTTTTTCATTAGCGCGATGGCGGTCCTGATCGCGGAGGGTTTTCTTAGCCATATTTTTTTCGAAGGCCGAGCTTAGGTCTACGCCGGTTTGGTTAGCCAGGCAGATCAGCACCCAGAGCACATCGGCCATTTCATCCCCAAGCTCGCGCCCCTTGTCAGATTCCTTGAAGGATTGCTCTCCGTATTGCCGAACCATAAGCCGGCTCAATTCCCCCACTTCCTCCATCAAAATACCCAGATTCGTGAGTTCATTGAAGTACCTGACACCTATTGTGCGGATCCATTCGTCCACCTGCTGCTGCGCCTGTTTGATGGTAATATCTTGCATATTTTCATTGTTTACCCGTCCGGTGGCACCGGACGGGTGGTTATTCTTTTTGTTTGGTGTCCATGAGGATGGTTACAGGGCCATCATTGACCAGGGAGACTTTCATGTCGGCTCCAAAAACCCCGGTACCTATAGGTTTGCCCAGCTCAGCCTCCAGCCTTGCAATGAGCTTTTCATAGAGAGGAACCGCCACAGGCGGCTTGCTGGCCCGGATATAAGAGGGCCGATTCCCCTTTTTAGTACTGGCATGCAGGGTGAACTGGCTAACCAGCAGCAGTTCACCGCCAATGTCTTTAAGAGAACAGTTCATCACTCCTTCCGCGTCATTAAAAATCCGCAGCTGAACAATTTTCGTACTAAGCCAGGCAATATCTTCCTCGGTATCTGCATCTTCAATGCCCACCAGCACCAACAAACCCGGACCGATTGCCGATACCTGATTCTGGTCAATTTCCACCGAAGCGGATTGAACCCTTTGTATAACTACTCGCATTAATTTGTACCTTTCCTATGTGAGGATCGAAAATAGATATTCTGCGCTTACCCTGCTCTGTTGGATACTGTGGATTTTACCTTCCTGCCAGAAAGCCGGAGAGGATGAACTCCCTGAGCAAGCCAACCTGGAATTTCGTTTTCACCCACTGATGCAGGCAACTCCGATTAGCTTTGACCAAACCTATACGCTTCCAAACGGAGAAAGATTCGAACCCAGGGTTTTTAAGTTTTACAGTGGACAAATAACCGGCCAAAGAGTAGGTGGAGGAACTATCAACAGCACCGGTGATCCCTATTACCTGGCAGATGCAGCACAACCAGCAAGCCTCATAATAAAAACCAGGATTCCCGCAGGCAGTTATCAATCCTTTCAATTTTTATTGGGAGTTGATAGTGCCCGCAATGTAAGTGGCGTTCAAAGTGGTGCACTGGATCCTCTCAAAGGCATGTTCTGGACCTGGAACAGCGGTTATATATTCGCCAAACTGGAAGGCCGGAGCCCGGATGCCACTACTCCCAATAATCTTGTTGAATATCATATCGGTGGTTTTCGCGTCCCTTATAATGCCGCGCAAACAATCAGTTTGCCGGTTTCAGGAACTGCACAATTAAAGGCGGGACAAACACTGGTAGTTGACATCGATGTGGAGCTGGAAAAATGGTTCACGGGTCCCTATCCGGTGAGCATTGCCAGCAATGCCGTGTGCATGACACCCGGAGAACTTGCATGGAATATCTCCCGCAATTTCAGTGGGTTGTTTACCGTTACCCAAAGCAGTGTGGAAGAATGAAATCGATTTATTACAGCACTTTGATCCTGTTACTATTTGCTTTGTTGCAATGGGGCATCAGCTGTACTAAAAACGATGAGGGCGGCAACCTGCAATCCATCGAATTTCCAAAACCGGCAGGATGGCCTGAGCCTGTATATGACTTCAGTTCCAACCCGCTTAGCAAAGAAGGAATAGCACTTGGCAGAAAACTATTTTTTGACGGACGACTCTCAAAAGATGGGAACTTTCCCTGCGCAAGCTGTCACCAGCCCTTTGCAGCATTTGCCACATTTGAGCACGACCTGAGTCATGGTTTCAATGACCAGTTTACTACGCGCAATTCACCCGGACTCTTCAACCTTGCCTGGCATAATAATTTTCATCATGATGGAGGGATCACGCACCTGGATCTGCAGCCACTCGCGCCCATTACGGCACCCAATGAAATGGCAGAGACAATCGAAAATGTCTTGAATAAACTGAATGCGGATGCGGATTATCAAAAAGAGTTTGCAAAAGTGTTTGGGAGTCCGGAGATCACCACGGCAAATATGACCAAAGCCTTATCGCAGTACATGTTGATGTTGGTATCGGCCAATTCCAAATACGACCAGGTAAAACGCGGACAGGCGCAATTTGATGTAAACCAGGAAGCAGGTTACAAAATCTTCCTGGAGAAAAAATGCAATAGCTGTCATGTGGAACCCCTGTTCACCAACCTGGAATTTATGAGCAACGGATTACCACTGAATCCTGCTTTTAATGATGTAGGTCGCATGCGCATTACTGGTAGTAAGGCCGATTCCCTCAAATTCAAAGTACCGAGTCTGCGTAATGTGGCACTCACTTTCCCTTATATGCACGATGGTCGCTTCTGGAACCTGGAAGATGTATACCAGCATTACAATCAGACGATACCCCTTAGCTCGGTGGAACGTTCGTTGCTGACAGAGTTCTTGAAGACACTGACGGATGAGCGTTTGAGTGGGATGTAGTATGGAAGAGGAGACGAAGGAGACTGGAGACAAAGGAGGCGGGAGACAAAAAAACCGCGAATGAATCCGTGGGGCTGAATTAAATATAGAGAGGCGAGGCTAAGCCTTTACTTCCGTGCTCAAAAAGTATTTCTTGAAGCCGAACTCAAAGCAGAGTTGGATGAGAAAGTAATCAAATCAAAGGTGAGTCAATTTTGCTGATCTGTGAGCCAATTATTGGTGGTTGTGAGCCAATTAAGGGTAGCTATGAGCCAATCAAGGCAATTTTTGGGCATTTTCGGATTATCATGAGCCAATCCGGAGTTTTCATGAACCATTTATACAGGACTCCCCAATCAGAAGCAAGCAACCCTCAATTACTGTAGCAGCGGGAGTTTCAGGGCAAAACAACTTCCAGGTCAGCCTTCTCTTCAGATCAAATTATTTTTGTTCATCCTATGTAATCCTACGCAATCCTACGTGATCCTACGTCTTTCATTTGACCCACCATTAACCCAACATCGTCCCAGGACCGCTATTCAGATACCCACTCTCCTTTTCTCCATCTTCCTTTCTTCCTTTCCTCCATCTTCCATTCTCACGTCTCACGTCTGACGTCTCACTTCTCCCCCTTCCTCCGCTGCCGGATTGCCTCCAGTGCCAGGCGCTCCTTTTCCAATTCGGCCTGCTGGCTTTGGAGGGATTGACTGTTCTCAGTGATCTTTTCTTCCAGTTGCAGTTTTTTCTTGGCAAGATCAGTTGAGTCATTCAGTAAGGAATTGTATTTCTTTTCCGCCTTACGGATTACTTCTTCCTGTGCAGCGATATCCAGCTTCAACTGGTATTCCTCCACATCGGGCACCAACTTATCCAGAAAGTCGCGCGCTTCGCTTACTCCCGCCTGATCAGAACCCGACTTGGCAGTTATCAGTTCATTCGGTTTGGTAACCACCATATAAACCACAGCAGCTTCTTTTTCTTTGCGACTCTTACGCTCCACTTTCAGATAGGCATCATAGCGATCGGAACCACCCAAATCAACATTCCTGAACACTTTATAATCTTTAGCATTGGCAGGCTTTTGTCCCTTTTTACTGAAATGCTCATCTACTGCCGCCTCAATCGTAGAAGGTGCATACGGCAATTCAATAACCGCAGCAGGCAGTTTTGATTTTTGATACTCGGCAATTCCCTGAACGGATTTTGCCTGTGCCATTGCAATAGTTGAGAGTAAAATAAATCCTGCAAAGAAGCTGATCTGTTTCATAAACCCTGTTTTTCGTTGATCAAATGTACAAAATGCCGGCAGCCTGTTGAATTCCGACTATTTTTGTCCAAACAACCAGCAAGATTTGAGCGGAATAAAAAAGTTAGCCGGACAAACACTTTGGTATGGCGTACCCACCATCGTAGCCCGTTTCATGGGCTACCTGATGAATATGGCCCTGCCCTTTCTTTTCGCACAACCGGCAGTAACCGCTGATATCACCCAGGTATATGCGATGATTCCATTTCTGAATATTTTATTCACGTATGGAATGGAAACTGCCTATTTCAAATTCAGCCAGGACAAGGATAAACATCAATTGTTTAACACGATATCCATCGCGCTGTTCACCACCAGCCTGGTTTTTGTAGCACTTCTTTATTTCAATAAAGAAAGCATAGCAAGATGGGCTAACCTGGAGGCACACCCGGAATACATTCTGTACATGATCGGGATCCTGCTCTTTGATACCCTCTCCACACTGCCCTTTGCCAAACTAAGACAGGAAAACCGTCCCCGCAGATATGCTTTTGTACGGTTGATCGGTATTCTCCTGAATGTTTCAATTGTATTCCTTTTTCTGGGATTTTTACCCGGGTATGTAAGCAATCATCCTGAGAGTCCCCTACGCCTGATCCAGCAACTGGATATAGGAATCGGCTGGTATTTAATAGGTAATCTGTTAGGCAGTATCCTGACCTTCCTCCTGCTGGCGAAAGAACTGCGCGGATTTGAATGGAACTTCGATAAGGACTTGTTTAAAGAAGTAATGCAGTACAGCTATCCCCTGATTATCGTTGGCCTGGGGGGCATGGTGAATGATGTACTGAGCCGACTGATCTATCAGCATGTGGTGGATCTGCCCGAAGCGGAGGCCAAACATGAACTGGGCATCTTTGCCAACGTGTACCGGTTGGCAGTCCTCATCACGATTTTCATACAGGCATTCCGGATGGCAGCGGAGCCTTATTTTTTCAACCAATCGAAGGAAGAAGGCGCCCAGAAAGGTTATGCCCGTGTGATGAAATTCTTTGTGTTGGCCTGTTGTTTTATGTTTCTGCTTATCGGTCTCAACCTCGATTTCCTGAAATGGATCATTACGTTGAAGTCGGCCGCCTGGGGTGAAGGCATTTATATTGTACCACTGCTGGCGATGGGAAATATCTTCCTGGGTATTTATTATAACCTGAGTATCTGGTACAAACTAACCGGGAAAAATCTCTATGGGGCATATATCACGCTGATCGGTGCTGTTATCACCATTCTACTGAATATCCTGCTGATACCGGTATTACATTATCTGGGTGCCGCTATCGCCACCTTTACCTGTTACCTGGTGATGATGATCCTCAGCTATTACTGGGGCCAAAAATATTACCCTGTCCCCTATGCGAAAAAGAAACTCATCTCCTACCTGGTACTGGTTAGCCTGATCGTAGGCCTTCACCGCCTGATCCTATTGGCTTATTCCCCACTCTGGTTCAGCCTGCTCACCGGGCTGCTACTGCTGGCAGGCTTTGTTTATTTTGTGAGTAAGGTGGAGGAGAAAGAATGGAAGAAAGTCATCAAAGTGAAAGGTGAAAGGTGAAAAGTGAAAGATGTGAAAGAGTGAGAGGTGAAAAGGGCTTTACCCGAGGCAATGAACCTTCCTTTCACTTTTGACTTTTCACCTTTGACCCTCTTTCACCTTTCACCTTTCACTTTTCACTGTAAAAAAGGATTACTCCTCTTCTCAAACCCAATCGTAGTGCTTTCACCGTGGCCGGGGTAAACCCGGACTTCATCGGGCAGGACGAACAATTTTTGCCGGATGCTGTTGAGCAATTGCTGGTGGTTTCCGCCGGGAAGGTCAGTTCTCCCAATGCTTCTGCGAAACAGCACATCCCCTCCAATCAGGAAGGCCTGCTTTTCACAATAGAAGCAAACATGTCCGGGTGAATGACCAGGCGCTTCAATAACCTGCAGTTCATCTTCACCCAGGCGGATGATATCACCCCCCTTAAAGTAGTGAAGAGGTCCTTCATACGACTTGAAAGGCAGGTTCCAGCGCCGACCGGCTTCCGGGGCATAATCCAGCACAATTTTTTCTGCCGGGTGCAGGTACAGGGGAAGTCCCCAGGTTTCGTGCACAAAGCGGTTACCAAAAACATGGTCGAGATGACAATGTGTATTAAGCAACTGTTTGGGAGTAAGTTTCGTAGTTGTAATGAAGGATTTCAGCTGCTGCTCCTCCGCCTGGTGGTAACAACCCGGGTCGATTATCAGGCAATCACCCGATTCATTATATAACACATAGGTATTTTCCGCAATGGGACTGAATTCAAAAAAATGGATTGTTAACATAGCTCTATTATTTAGTCGGGATTTCCGGGTTACCCCTGAAAACCATAATTTTAGACCACAATCACTGGGTATGCAATTTCCGAAGAATCATTTGTATTTGCGCGTTAGTACCAGGCTGGCCCTCTTAATCCTTCTCCTATGGAACGGTATCAGTCCCCTGAGCGCACAGGTTAACACGGTCGAATTTGGTAAAAACCGGGTGCAATACAAAAAGTTCAAATGGCAATATTATCAGACAGAAAATTTCAATACCTATTATAGTCAGCAGGGGGAACCCATCGCTAAAATAGTAGCACAACTGGCCGAAAAAGAGTTGTCAGAAGTTGAAACCTTCATGGAATATGGCTTGCAGCGCCGCGCGAATATCGTGATGTACAACAGCTACAACGATATGCAGCAAACCAATATCGGGCTCTCTACAGACATCCAGATAAATGGCGGAAATACCAAGCTGGTTAATAATAAAGTCATCGTTTATTACACGAGTGATCATAACAATCTGCGCATCCAGGTTAGACAGGGAATCGCAAAAATTCTACTGGATAATATTCTCTTTGGTGATGACCTGGGTGAGTTTGCAGCCAATCAGGCCTTACTCGATTTACCCAAATGGATGACAGATGGTTTTGTGGCCTATGCTGCAGAGAACTGGAGCACGCAGCTGGATGATCAATTGAAATCAGCCATGCTCTCCGGAAGATACCGGAATTTCTACCAGTTTGCTTTTGAACAACCAGACCTGGCGGGACATGCATTCTGGCGTTATATCGAAGAGATTTACAAAAAAGACAATACCAAGTATTTCCTCTACCTGGCAAGATTGTACCGCAACCTGAATGGTGCTTCCAACCGCATTGCGAAGAAGAAATTCAAAGAAGTACTGTCTGATTTCATGAGCTATAACGAGGACAAGTATTACAAGGATATCCGCGGAAGAAGAAACAATCCGAAAGGAACCATGTCGGTAGTGGAAGAGGTGAACAAAAACCTCGACTACTATAATTTCACGCCAAATCCGGTTGCCAGAAGCCAGGCATATGCAGTGGTGGAATACAAAAAAGGATTGCAGTGCGTACTGTTCTATGAAGATTATGTAACGAAAAAAGTACTGCTGAAAAATGGGGTTCGCAATATCGAAGCAAAACAGGACCCGCATTATCCTTTATTGGCCTGGAATGGCAAAGGAAATAAACTACTTGTTGTGTACAGTACGGAAGGTAAGATCCGTATGTTCACCTATGATATTTTCAGCAAGATTAAACGCGACAAACTCGTACTGGATCAGTTTGAACAGATACAGGATATCAAGTTCATGAACGATGACAATACGCTCCTGCTGAGTGCTGTGAAAAACGGTCAGTCTGATATCTTCACTTTCAAGATCGACAGGGAACGAGTAGAGCAGGTCACCAATGATGTGTACGATGATCTGGATCCCAGCTTTGTGAGCTTCCCCAATAAAATGGGAATTCTTTACGCGTCCAACAGGCCATCTGCAAATGCACCATCAGCCGATACCGTACTGCCTTCCAATTATCGTTACAATATTTTCCTTGTTGATAATTTCAACAAAAGTGAATTCAAGCAGATCTCTCAGTTGAGTAACCTGAAATATGGAAATGCGCGTTATCCAACACAATACAATACCAATCACTTCACTTTTGCAGCAGATGAAAACGGTATAAATAACCGCTATGCCGGCTTCTTCTCCACTACAAGAGCAGGAGTAGATACCATTTACCAGGTGGGTGATGACATACTTCGAAATCCGGATTACAGGGATCTGGATTCACTGTTGAAGTTTTATGACAAAACAGAGCCTGATACCATTTATACCTTCTCGATTACCAACGATTCGGCATATGTATTTCCTATCACCAACTACCAGAGTGGATTGAAGGAAACCAAGTCGGCCGGAGACAATGATATTGTAAGTGAAGTGCGCCAGGAAGGAGAGTTGAAATTCCTGTACAAACTGAAAGTGGATGAGAATACCCTGCGCAAGAGAAATATCAATCCAAGGCCAACAGATTTCCGGAAACGGACAGTAGACCAGTTGAGACTCGCAAGAGGAATACCTGCACAAATCCGTCCGACTGCGCCGGTTGATACTGCCAAAAAAGTACCCACCATCGAATTTGAATCTGAGTTTGATGATGAGCCGGTAGATTCTGCTGCCATCGCCCGAAACAGGCAAAAAAGACTGGAAGAAGAGGCTCCAACAGTATTGAAAAAAGCCGGACGATTTGATTATACCTGGAAATTCTCAGTAGACCAGGTAACCGGTTCTTTGTTCAACAACGATGTATTGGTAACCCGCTATGAACCCTTCACCGGATCATTACCAGTAACGAACAGTGCCAATAATGGATTCAATGGTATGTTCAAAGTGACTGTATATGATATGATGGAAGATCTGCGGTTTACGGGTATGTTCAGATCGCCCCTTATCAATACAGCCGGACAAGGATTTCCTATCAATGTAGGACAACCGAATATTTTCATACCCGGGTCTCAGTCGCTCTTTAATTCAGGTTCAGAATACCTGGCAAGAGTGGATTACCTGAAACATCGGTTTGATTATAGTGCATTGTATTATCGTCGTACGGATGTGGGTTCAGCTAACCTGGGTGGAGGCATATTTGGTCCGGCCAAGTTATTCACCAACCTCTACCAGCTAGGAATACGTTATCCCTTTGATAAGATCCGGAGTTTGCGTATCAATGCAGGCGTACGTTCCGACAAAGTGGTAATCAAAGCGATATCTGATCCTCCGCAGACCCTGACCATTGATGATTCCAAACAGACCTATGGTTTGTTGCGTCTCGAATATGTACATGACAATACGGTTCAGAAAACCCTGAACATATTAAACGGACTTCGCTACAAAGCCTATATTGATTACAATACACAACTGGCGAATACCAATAAAACCATTGCCGGCAGAAATACTTTCAACCTGGGTTGGGATGCGCGTTATTATTATCCCATCTTCCAGAATTTTATCTGGGCGGGACGTGCTGCGGCAGACTTCTCCTGGGGTGATAAAAAAATCGTGTACTACCTGGGCGGCCAGGATGGATGGTTATTCCCCAAGGCTAACAATGAAGTACAACCGCAGGACCCAGACTATGCTTTCCAGGCATTGGCTGTGAACATGAGAGGTCACCGGCAGAATATCACCAACGGAAACAATGCTGTGGTAATAAACAGTGAATTCAGATTCCCTGTATTTACTTCACTGTTGAAGCGCCCGATCAACAATGCGTTTTTACGGAATTTCCAATTGGTACAGTTTGTAGATTTGGGAACCGCCTGGAATGGCAGCTACAATGGCATTCAGCGCCCGTCGAGAGTATACCAGGAAGGAAATGTGCTGGTTAAGATCAAAGCAGGTGGTGTTGGTCCCTTTGTTGGTGGATATGGATTTGGTGCAAGATCCACGCTACTGGGATATTTCCTGAGACTGGATACCGGTTGGGAAATGAATGGCGTATTCAAAGGAAAACCTATCTGGCATTTTGCAATGGGCATCGATTTCTAAACAAACAGTAAGGTATAAACGAAAGAGGCTGCATCAGTAATTGATGCAGCCTCTTTTTTTGTGGGTTCAGGATACCGGCACAGCAGGATACCAGTTGATTTTCCGGGTACCATACATAACCAATGCGAGAATCAGGAAGAGTCCGATGCTTCCAACCAGGAGGGCTGTATCTTCCAGGCGAACCAGAATGAAGGCAAAGAGATAAAGACAACTAAGAACCAGTGCAAACAAAGAAGCAGTTTTCCAGCTTTTAAAATGCGCATTTGCATAGAGGGTGATTAGTAAAATGGTGGCAATCGCTGCAATTCCATAGGCAGAATCAAAAGGCAGAAATTCCGAAACTGATAATAAGAGTGTATAAAAAACAGAGAGTGCAATACCTATTAGTACATACTGAACCGGGTGTACCGGTTTTTTCTGCATCAGCTCAATTACGAAAAATAGAGAAAATGTAAGACCAATAAAAAGGATAGCATATTTCACACTGCGTTCTGTTTTAGCATAATGATCTGCAGGCTGGATCATGGACACACCAAATGAAAAATCGGTCTCGTTGAGATCCACTTCGCGCAGGATGGTACCGAAGGGCAGATTGGCTTTGCTAAAGGACCAGCTGGCTGAAAACCCACTGTCCTGAACGAGATGTTTGGCAGGCAGACTGGTACCATCAAAAGAAGGACTGGGCCAGGTTGATTTTACTTCGTAGGTGCTGTTACCTGCAAGGGGAACAAAATGTAATTGTTCACTGCCGCGAAGTTTCAGTTGTGTTGAAAAGGAAAGTTTGGCAGGATCCAGACCGGTTAAATCAACCGGTGCGGACAAACCAGTTTTAACCAACTCCTTATTGGGTAAACCAGGAGATAACTCCAGTTCCTGTGCACCCAGTTTAACTACCACTTTTTCTTCAATACCCTTGATATCAGATAAACCCATGTTGATGCTGGCATCTTTCCAGATAACCTGTTCCGGCAGGATTTCTTTTGGTAACTGAATGGCAAAATGACCTGAGAATTTGGTATCGGTGCGGTACAGCAGCACTTTGTAAATACTGCGGGTACGTACTACCGGTTCCATAGTACTTCCAACAGTGAGATCCTCCGGCAATACCACAAGCTCCTTGCGGATCATCGTTTCTTTGCCCTTTTCATCTTTGAAAGGCTGCTCATAGGGTACTACCAGGAAGATACCGGATAATTCCTGCGCACCGGCCCATCGCTTGCTGTCTTCCTCTACAATTTCGCGCTGGCGGGCTTTACGTTCCTGTACCAGGCTGGAAATAAACAGGGTGGGAATCATCATAAGCAGGATCAGAACCCCGGTAATGATTCCTTTAAATAAAATCGGAGAGTTGGTTTGTTGTTCCATAATTGATTGGTATGATTGATTTAGTATAAGCACATTGTAAATCCGTTTCCGTGTCAGATAACTGCCAAGTATAACCGAAAGCAGCAGCGCGGCGGTAAGTGCCATCCACAATTGCCATTCCTCAGGTCTGCCTCCCAGGAAGAGAATGAGCAGGGCCATTCCTGCGGAATGCACGAGCACGATTCCTGCCAGCAGCAACAGGAAAGATTTCAGGCGTCGGGGATATTGATCCAGGGTACGGGTGATGATGACAGTTCCGACAAACACTACTACCAGTGAAGGAATACTGGCAACTAAAGAGCCCGGAACCAACGCCAGCAGCCAGCTCATATCATCTTCCGGCAGGAGCAATAAAAAACCCACCATCAACAGGAGCGCAAAAATCAGGGCAGTCCGGATCCATACATAGATCGCCATCTGGGCAAGGGCGGATAACTTATTCTTCAAAGCGCTTTGCATTTCAAAGTATTTAGGTAAAAAAAATTTACTGTATAGACCGGATCATTTTTTCCAATGCATCCAGGTGTTGTTTGAAGGCTTTTTCGCCTGCTTTTGTTACGGAATAAGAGGTATTTGTTTTACGACCGATAAAACCTTTCTGAACTTTGACGTACCCGCTGTCTTCCAGGGTTTTAAGGTGAGAAGCCAGGTTGCCGTCGGTTACTCCAATGAGTTCTTTGAGCTCGTTGAAGCTCATCTTCTCATTCACCAGCAGTGAACTCATGATGCCAAGCCGGATACGGCTGTCGAATATTTTATTTAACTGATCTATCGGATTCATGTCTGTCGCGGCTTAATTCCTTTCATATTTCCACCACATAGCAATTCCATATACAATGTGCAAGATACCAAATCCAAAGGCCCAGGCAGCCAGTCCGTTACCAGGAAACCAAAGGCAATAGAATCCGGTGAGCAGTTGTCCATATCCCAAAAACCGGATCTCACCCAGGGTATATTTACTGCCATTCACGAGTGCAAGTCCGTAAAAAAGCAGGGAGCTGGCTCCAACCAGAGAATAATATTGCATTTCCATCAGGTGGAAAATAAATACCGCACCAACTGCCATAGGTAACATGGTATTCCAGAGCAGTTTCCGTGCAGTTGTACCCCAAATGGCAACTCCATCTCTTTTGGAGCGGGTATAAGTAAAGAAGAAAGCAAGTACCAGGGCGCTGATAAATACCAGGCCGGCAATCACCATCAGGTCCTGTTTCAGGCAGGCGGGACAAGCATCCGGCGTACCATATGCATTTGCATAGTAGGCTTTTATGTACCGGTTGGCAAAAAATGCACCCACCAGGGCCGAAATACCAGCAGCAATCCCACTCCAGCCACTCAGGCTGATGAACCGGCTGCTTTTTTCCATCATCTGGCGGATCTCCCGAAGGTCCTGGTATGAACTTGTTTCCATATTTACTAAAGCACTTTGAATTTCAAAGTAAATAAAGGAAATCCGGATTTCAAAATATTCCTTTTTAACACATCTGTTAAATTCGGTAAATCCATCATTCTATATCCTAATTTTGCGCTTCTATGGAACTGAGACCCATTCGGCTACGTGCAGTCGGGCTAGTGCTTTCCTTATTATTAACCTTATTCACCCAGGCGCAAACCAAAACCATCCGGGGCTACGTGAAGGACAAGTTGAGTGAGGAAAGGATTCCCTTTGCTTCTATTCAATTCCTCGCCGGTACCCAGGGAAAACTGACTGACTCGGCGGGGCATTTTGAATTTCGCTTTGCCGAATGGCCAACAGATACCCTGATTGTTACCTATGTTGGTTACCAGGATCTGAAAATTCCCATCCATCCGGGTATGACCCAGATTTCAGCCGACGGCCAGGTAATGGAGCTGGTGCTGGCATTGGAACGCGGTAAGTACACCAAGGAAGTTGTCGTGAAGCGTAAAATTGATCGCGGCTACCTCATGTGGAAAAGAATCAATAAGCGCAAACCATACAACGATCGCTACCGGTTCAGCAATTTTACCTACGAATTATACAACAAGCTGGAACTTGACCTGAACCGCATCAACAAGGAAAAACTGAAGGAATTAGGTCCGCTTAAGCCCTTTGATTTCATTTTTGACAATGTGGATACTACGGAAGGTCAGCCCTTCCTACCTGTTTACCTGACTGAAACCATCTCCAATTATTATTATCAGAAATCACCCTGGAGAACCCGCGAAATAATCAAGGGCGTTAAAACCATGGGGGTGGAAAATGAGAGTATTTCCAAATTGCTGGGAGGAACCGAGCAGAATATCAATATCTACAACAATTTTATTCCGGTTTTCGACAAACAGTTTGTGAGTCCGTTGAGTGATAACGGTCCGGCTTATTATAATTATACGGTGCTGGACACGCAGTATGTTGCCGGCCAGCGACTGATTCATTTTGTATTTCAGCCAAAGCGCCGGGGTGAAAATACTTTTGAAGGGGATGCCTGGGTGCATGATCCTACCTGGGCCATTCAGAAAATGACCCTGCACCTGAGCCGCGAAGCCAATATCAATTTTATTGATAAACTTTCCCTGATCCAGGAGTTCTCATTGATCAGCGACAGTACCTGGTTTCTTTCAAAGGATAAATTCGTGGCAGATATTGCACCGATTGGAAAATCCAGGTTTGGAGTGATTGGCAGAAAAACCACTACTTATCGAAATGTAGTGGTTGACCAGCAATTTATACGGGATACTATTGCTAAAAATAAAGTTCAGTCAGAGATCCTTTTTGCGGAAGGCGCGATGAAAAAAGAGGATAGCTACTGGTCTGACTCAAGACATGAATCACTTACTAAAAATGAGAAAGCGATTTATGATATGATTGACACGCTGCAGAAAATGCCGCTGTTCAATCGATATGTAACTACCATCAACTTTTTGGCTACCGGTTACCGGAATGTGGGCAATTTTGAAATCGGTCCCTGGTACAACTGGTTCACCGGTAACCTCTGGGAAGGATTCCGTACCCGCTTTGACCTCGGAACCAATACCAAGTTTCATAAAGACCTCTACCTGCACGGTTACCTGGCTTATGGTTTTGGCGACCGGGTGTTTAAATACAAGGCGGAGGCCAAGTACCTGTTCAGCAGATCGCCCCGATCGTATATTCATGGTAGTTATACCAAGGATCTGGATAATGGCCAGGTGTATTATGATGAAATAAGTACGGACAACATTTTTGCACTTGCTATTCGAAAGCCGGGCATACCGATCAAATTCATGCAGATCAAGGAAGCGAAGCTGGAGTATTTTAAAGAATGGAGCCCCGGCATTTCTGCTACCATTATTGGTACACATAAAAGTTTTGATCCATTGAAAAATATTCCACCGAAGGAAATATTCCAGATCAATGGAGAAAAAGGAACGCCCTTAACCAATTTCGAAATGGCCATTAAATTGCGATTTGGTTACAATGAGCGATTCTTCGAAACCAATTTCAACCGCTTTAGCCTGGGCAGCTCCTACCCTATTGTTGAGTTTATGTTTTCACGCGGCTTCCCGGGTGTGTTTAACAGTGATTACAGCTATAATAAATATTATCTGAGCATCTCCGATTATGTAAAAGTGGCGCCTGTGGGAACACTCTACTATAATCTGTTTGGAGGAAAAACCACCGGAACCCTCCCTTATATGTTATTGAATGTTGCACCGGGAAATGAAATTTATTACTACAATAAATATGCATTCAACCTGATGCAGCGATTTGAGTATATCCATGACCGTTATATTGGATTCAACGTAGAGCATAATATCGGAAATGGGATATTCAGGCTGATACCATTAACCAGGAAATTAAAATTCCGGCAGTTCTGGACAGCTAAGGGTATCAGCGGGGATTTGTCTGAAGCGAACCGCGCCCTGAATTTCGACAATGCGTTCAACCAGTTCCAGAACCTGGATGGAAAAACATACGTTGAACTGGGTACCGGGGTAGATAACATCCTGAAGGTATTCCGGCTGGATTTCGTCTGGAGGGTAAGTCCACGCCCCCTACCAGAAGCAAGAGTGGGTCGCTTTGGCATTTTTGGAAGTTTCCGTTTGGCATTCTAAGCCCGAACCAGTATATTTTGCTTATCTTAAAAAGCAAAATTCGATGCATGCCGGAAAAATACATTTTATCACTTGACCAGGGAACGACCAGCTCCAGAGCAATATTATTTGATAAATACGGGCAGATCTGTCATATAGCGCAGAAAGAATTCACTCAACTATATCCCCAACCCGGATGGGTTGAACACGATGCGGAGGAAATATGGGCTACCCAGTTTTCCGTGATGGCAGAGGCAATCGCAAAAGCCTCTTTAACCACAGCCGATATTGCTGCGATAGGCATTACCAACCAGCGGGAAACCACAGTAGTTTGGGACAGGGCCAGTTCCAAACCGATCTACAATGCCATTGTTTGGCAGGATCGCCGAACGGCAAGCTATTGCGATCAACTCAAAGCAGATGGCCTGGCACCCCTAATCCAGTCCAAAACCGGTTTGGTAATTGATGCCTATTTCTCTGCTACCAAACTGAAATGGATCCTGGATAATGTAAGCGGCGCAAGAGAAAAGGCAGTGAAAGGAGAACTTGCATTTGGAACCATCGATTGCTGGCTGAACTGGAAACTCACTAACGGAAAGGTACATGCGACAGATGTATCAAATGCAAGTCGCACTATGCTGATGAACCTCGAAACCTGCGAATGGGATGAAGAGTTACTCAGGCTCTTCGATATTCCTGCCTCTGTATTACCTGAAATCATTCCAAGCAGCAAAATATATGGAGTCACGGAATCTGTAGTTAAAAATGCGAACATTCCGCTTGCCGGTATTGCAGGTGATCAGCAGGCGGCATTATTCGGGCAGCAATGTACTACTCCAGGTATGGTGAAAAACACCTATGGAACCGGTTGTTTCATGTTGATGCATACCGGAGATAAAATTGTACACTCCTCCAATAAACTGCTGACAACGGTAGCCTGGAAACTTAACAATCGAGTTGAGTATGCTGTAGAGGGCAGTATTTTCATAGGAGGCGCGGTGGTACAATGGCTGCGCGATGGCTTGCATATGATCCGGTCATCCGCAGAAATTGAAGACCTCGCATCTCGTGTTACTGATACCGATGGTGTTTACATTGTACCTGCCTTTGCCGGATTGGGTGCTCCTCACTGGAACCAGCATGCAAGAGGAACTGTCTTTGGTTTAACGCGGGGCACCACGCGGGCGCATATTGCAAGAGCCTGCCTGGAAAGTATTGCTTATCAAACCATGGATGTACTAAAAGCCATGGAAGCCGATGCAGGTTTACCTATAAAAGAGTTAAGGGTGGATGGCGGAGCTACCATCAATAACCTGCTCATGCAATTCCAATGTGATCTGCTGCAGGTGCCGGTTATTCGTCCGGAAGTGTATGAAACCACGGCATTGGGTGCTGCATACCTGGCAGGATTGGGAGTAGGTTATTGGGAAAGCACAGCCGATATCCAGCAGCAATGGAAGGCCGCGAAAGAGTTCCATCCCGAACGCACAACCGAAGAAATGAGATCCTTCACACGCGGATGGGAAAGGGCGATCAAAGCAAGTATCGCCTGGGCTGATGAGCGATAGAAATTCAGAGTAAGAACCGGAAAAAAAACTGATTATGTTACGTTCGGAGATGATCCTCCAGTTAAAGAGCACTACACGTTGGGATATATGCATAGTAGGCGGTGGGGCAACAGGACTCGGTATCGCAATTGATGCTGCTTCCCGTGGATATAAAACCATACTTATAGAGCAGGCAGATTTTGCAAAAGGGACTTCCTCCCGTTCCACCAAACTGGTGCATGGAGGGGTACGCTACCTGCAACAGGGAAATGTAAAACTGGTAATGGAAGCGTTGAAGGAAAGAGGACGCTTGCGAAAGAATGCACCACACCTGGTAAAGAATCAATCCTTTCTGTTACCCAATTATAAGTGGTGGCAGGGGCCGTTTTACGGACTCGGATTAAAAATCTACGATTGGATGGCAGGTGATCTTGGGCTTGGGCCATCCTTGTTCCTGTCGCGCGAGGAAACCCTGGAAAGAGCCCCCACACTGGATCCGGAGGGATTGAAAGGTGGCGTGTTATTTCACGACGGACAATTTGATGATGCCAGGCTAGCCATCAACATGGCACAAACTGCTGCTGAACAAGGAGCGGTGGTGCTGAATTATATGAAGGCAGGCCGACTGCACAAAGAGAACAATCAACTGGTTGCCATTGATGCGGTAGATCAGCTTAACGGAGATGCCTACACGATACATGCCGGCTGTTTCATAAATGCTACCGGCGTATTTACAGACCATCTGCGAAAGGCAGATGATCCGTCAAAAGAACCTGTCTTATCCCTGAGCCAGGGTACGCACCTGGTAGTAGACAGGAAATTTTTGCCGGGAGATACAGCCATCCTCATTCCTGAAACATCCGATGGCCGTGTATTATTTGCAGTTCCCTGGCACCAGCATACCATCATTGGAACAACTGATATACCGGTAGACAAGCCCAGTATGGAACCCATACCAAAGGAAGATGAAATCCAGTTTATTCTTGATAATATTAAACTCTACCTGGCCAATGATCCCCAGCGAAGTGATGTATTGTCGGTGTTTTCAGGATTACGTCCATTGGTAAAAGGCAATGCCAGCAGCACTTCAGGATTATCGAGGGATCATTTTATTGAAACCAGTGAATCCGGCCTCATCAGTATAACAGGAGGAAAATGGACTACCTACCGGAAGATGGCAGAAGATGCTGTGAAAGTAGCTATCCAGGCAGGTAAACTGGAAGACCGGCCTTGTGTAACGCAGGACCTTCCCATTCACGGAGCGATGCAGGTGCCCAACTATACAGATCATGGTTATTATTATGGAAGCGACTGGGCAAAGATCCAGGCATTGCAACAGGAGAATCCCAGTCTTGCTGAAAAAATTCACCCGGATCTGCCTTATACAAAAGCAGAAATTGTATGGGCTGTGCGCGAAGAAATGTGCATGACAGTGGATGATGCCTTAGCCAGGAGAACAAGAGCCATCTTGTTAAATGCCGGCGCAGCAATTACAGCAGCTTCCACGGTAGCACACCTGATGGCAACAGAATTGAACCAAGACCTGCAATGGGAGCAGGATCAAACAGATGCATTCTGCAGCATTGCATCTAATTATGTAGCCAAATAAACCAACGCTTGCTATATGATGAATCCTTATTTAGCTGAATTCATTGGAACTGCCATTCTGCTTGCATTCGGAAATGGTGTGGTAGCCAATGTTCTATTAAAAGAATCCAAGGGAAACAATGGTGGCTGGATTGTAATCAGTTTCGGCTGGGCCATGGCCGTTTTTCTGGGTGTATTCGCAGTATCCAAATTCAGTGGAGCCCACCTGAACCCGGCTGTAAGTATAGTGCTTGCCCTGACCGGCAAATTCCCCTGGGCGGATGTGCCCCTTTATATTCTTGCACAAGTTGCGGGCGCATTCAGTGGAGCCGTGATTATGTGGATCTGTTATAAAGATCATTTCAAAGCAACCGAAAATGAAGGATTGAAACTGGCTGTCTTTGCAACGGGGCCGGCTATCCGAAATCCGGTCAGCAACCTGCTAACGGAGACAGTGGCCACTGCTATTTTCCTGGTGCTCGTACTACTGATTATTGCACCAACCAATAGTTTAGGAGCACTGGATGCATTACCGGTTGCATTGCTGGTACTGGGTGTGGGCTTATCATTGGGCGGACCAACAGGATATGCCATCAATCCGGCACGTGATCTTGGTCCGCGTATTGCGCACTTCCTCTTACCTTTGGGCCGAAAAGGCAATAGCGACTGGGCTTACTCCTGGGTTCCTTTGCTGGGACCTATTTTAGGAAGCTTCATCGCCGCCGCCATTTATCATTTATTAATGTAACCCCCACTTCCTAATTCATAAATCATAAATCACACTTCCATATCATGCGTTATCTTCCACTACTTATCTTAACTCTGATCATGTCAACAACACAAGCACAATCGCCAGAAGAAAAATTAAAGCAGTTGGGTGTTAAACTGCCTGCTGTATCCAAGCCGGTTGCCAACTATGTAAATGTGGTACAGACAGGTAAGCTGCTGTATCTATCTGGCAAAGGTCCCACCGATGCAGAAGGAAAAGACATCACCGGTAAAGTTGGGAAAGACCTGACCATTGAAGAAGGTTATGCAGCAGCGCGTTCTGTAGCATTCAATCATATTGCGGTGCTGAAAGATTACCTGGGCGACCTCAAAAAAGTAAAGCGGGTCATCAAAGTATTAGGCATGGTGAATTGCGAAAGCAGCTTTACCCAGCAGCCTAAAGTCATGAATGGCTATTCCGATACCATGGTTGAAATCTTTGGTGAAAAAGGAAAACATGCACGTTCTGCAGTAGGCTTTCATGCATTGCCAAATAATATCGCAGTAGAAGTAGAAGTTATTGTTGAGATTGAATAAAGGCTTCAAACTGTTCCATCAACTTCGATTCATCAAATATTTCATCATAATACACGCCTGTGTATTCTCCGGGTGTGGTATCGATCCTGTTTTTTGAAAGATAGGGTCCTGCCACACCCAAATAACTTTCTTCCCCTTCCTCCGTGCTGAAGCTCACCTTATACAGATAGTAATACTTCTTTTTGCCATCCTGTGTCAGGCTAATTTGCTTTACGAATTTCAGTTTGTAATCTTCCGTGCCATACCAGATCTCCCGGTAGAGTTGAGATTCGGCAATCAATACTGGTTTTCTGTAACGTGCCGGAAATTTCTTAAGTTGATTTGTCGCATTAAATCTTCTATACAGAAGCGCCCGGTAGAAAGGATCAGCCAGCAGCTTGTTAAGTGCTACTGAAGGAACGGGTTTTTTCTCCTCTATCAACACATCTACCGTATTGTATTGAATATCTTCATTGGAATGAACTGCAAAACTGTCTACCCGCTGCTGGGCTGCCGGAGATCCATACAGGAGTAATTGTTTTACCAATTCATTGAAATAAATGGGCATTTGCAGCTGCTTGTCCTGCATTTGCTGCTGGTATTGATCAGCCAGTTTAATAAAGACTGGTTGAAGCTCTTTGAGGGTGTTATCAGCCAACGCGTTGATGGACTTCATATCCAGGGTAAACCGTGGCAGGATAGTGCGAAGCAGGGAATCTTCTGTGTGCTGCAATACAAAAGGGAAAAAGGTTTTGGCGAGTTCCAGGCTGTCTTGCATTGCTGAATATAAAATTTCCGGACTTCCACTGGCAGGCAAACCGGATGACAGCAGGGATTCGATCAAACGATAGGATTCTGCTGTTTGAAAGCGCGCCAATACAGACAACAGCGGATATTGCAATACTGCATTTCTTTCTTTCAAACCAGGATATGCCTGTTGAATAAATTCAATCGTACTGCTATCCATCACCTCTTCCAATCGGCTGATCACTTCGTCATGCGTGCAGGGCATTCTTTCGCTGAAATCAATCAGCGGATGCAGCAGGGCTTCGTGCAGGTAAGGCAGATCTTCCTTGCTTATATCTATCTGAGAAAGCGCATCTTTTGCTTCCTGGAATATCAGTGAATCCGGAAGTAAGAGATCCTGGAAGAGCCATTTTGCTTTCGACTGTGTATAACTGTTAGGTGAAGGTTGCTGCAAACGGAAAGAATCAAATATGGCTTGATACGCTGCAGTTTTGGAAACCTCGGGAGAGAATACACCGGCAACTGAATAGAGTGTATCGCCACTGGTCATAATTTTTACTCTTTTTAGATTGTGGGTTCCATCGAGGTCGAACAAACCATCTGCGGTGGCATAGCCATCCTGATAGTTAATCTTCAAATGAACCAGGCTATCGGTTTCAGTCGATTTGAAATATTGTATGAATTGCGTTAAAAAACTACTGTCCGACTTAGTACTGTAATACCGGTTCAGCGGTTCTTTCTGCACATGAAGGGTTACAGCAGAAGTTGAATCATACATGATAAACCGGCTGGAGCCTTCTTCAATAGCTGCATCTGCTTCTTTAACAAAAGGTATGGGCGATTGAATGGAAAAATTCTCAAATGACGGGTGGCCGGCAATAGTGCGATTGGCAGCATAGGGAATGAACCGGATTCCTTTCAGGAAGCGTTGGGCATCTGCAAGGTTTTTCTCTCCCGGAAAATATGCAGCCATAATTGCGTACCGACGATTCCCCCTGTTGATAATATTAAAAAGATACCGGAGAGAATCACCCGCTTCACTTGACCCAAAAGAAAGGGAAAGGCCCGGGAAACCATCCTGATTGATAAACGAATAGTCATACAATTGATAGGCTTCATTCTCCTGGTAGGATTTTATTACATCCAAAAAATAGAGACTATCCAAACTGGAAAAAAGTCCGGGTTTGGTTTCCATCAGATTCATGTAATAATAATTCCCGGTTGTTTCATCTGATCCTGCAAAAGTTTGGGTTATCCATGAAGAGTCCGCTTTCGTACTTGTAAAATCTAGTTCAACCGGAGCTTCGTAACTCAGTTGTTTCAGTGCATTTATTTTTCTGCGCCATCCCAACTTATTTGGATCCTGAGGCTTTTTATTCACTACAAACGAATGGAAGAAACTGGTTGCACGGGCCATTTTTAAACCACTCTGCGACATTGAAATAATCATATTCAATACCATTCCACCCGGAACCGGACTAGCCAGCACCTGCATGAATCCATATTTGTTTTTGCCCTCAATTTCATATGCTTTTTTCCCATTCAGCAGCCAAACCGAATCCCGAAACAAATCACCCTCTGTCTCATAGTTTTTTCGCATACGCAGGTAGGCTGAATCAATTTCAGCTTCTGATCGAAAGACCACAGGTATAAAACCCGACATATAACCCGACATACTGAAAGGATCAAAATAAATACAGGCCTCCTGAAAGGCACCCAATTCCTGCATATTGGAACCGGTGCCTGGCATTTTGATAACAAAATCGCCATTGGCCCATTTATTCTCTTTCCAGTTACCGGTGGTTTGCTGGTGCAGGAATTCATCCGGTTCCACACGATTGGCAGAAAATACCGGATCCACTTGGAAGCCTTTATTTCTAAGGAGTTGAATCATGCCGGAATCACCTGGCAGGTGTGCTGCTCCCACTGCGTAAAAGCAGGATCGGATCTTAGCCAGACTGTCAATCCGACGAACCATATTCAGGTTGCGGAAATTCATTTTCCGGTTTCCATAATCACCGCTGGCCTTCACCACAATTTCATTCATCCGCGATAAATCTTCAGACAGATAAATAGATACAAACGCTTCTAATTGCTGCTGTTTTTGTTTGTCGTCTACAAGAGCATTCCGGATGATTGAATCCATTTCGACGGGTTCAAGATCCAGCTGATCTTCTACTTTTTCCAAAGCGCCGGTCCATTTTCCTTCAGCACCAGCAATACCAAAAAGATAAGCGTCTACAAAAGTGGGCATGTCATCTGGCTTTCGGAAATAACGCGTCCAGTCGCTGGCTTCATCTTCCACTTCATCAAACGTGATGGCGTCGAATGATTTCCCGAATTTTTTTTCAAGCGCGCGCTGATACTTTTTTTTCTGCGCGGTAGTCAGTTTGTCTTTTAATAAAACGGGATGGTCGCCCTTCTGTTCTTCATCTTTCATTAACTGAATGATCCAGTCATTCAAATCATTCATATCCAGTTCAGCTGCAAATCCTTCAACGCTTCGGATTCCGGCATACAGGGAATCTGTAAAATGAAACAATCGCTTGTCCTGCAAGTGCATGGTTCCATAGAGATAGGAAGGTTTTTGCATACCCTTTCCGCTGATCCGCCACAAAAGTGTGGATGCAGCATTCTTTTTTGGTTGTGCAGTCAAAAAAATGGGGACAATCAAAAGAATAAAGAAAAGGATGCGCTTCATAAGATGAACTTAGCGCACCAAAATACTACCAGAATTTGTTTATCGCAAGTATTCAGACTGGATTGCTTCCAAAATGATGGAACAGGCTTTCTTTATTTCTTTTTTCGAGATACTCAACGGAGGTGCAATGCGAAGGCAGTTGGAGCCAAAAAGGAACCAGTCGGTCAATACCCCATTGGATATGCAGCGATCAATTACCCGCTTGTTTACCTCGAAACTTTCAAACTCTACTGCGATCAATAAGCCCCGGGAGCGAATGGCCTGGATAGCAGGATGCACCAGCAGTTCCCTGAACAAGGCCTCTTTTTCAGGCACTTCACTGATCCATTTTTCTTTGAGCAAAACTTTTAGTGCAGCTAATCCGGCCGCACAGCTAACCGGATGCCCGCCAAAAGTGGTAATATGTCCCAATACCGGGTTCAGTGTGAACTGATCCATCAATGCTTTATCCGCCACAAAAGCGCCAAGTGGCATGCCACCACCAAGGGCCTTGCCGAGCAGGATGATATCCGGAACAATTTCAAAGGGTTCAAAACCCCATAAATGTCCGGTTCTCCCAAAACCCGTCTGAATTTCATCCAGTATCAGCAAAGAACCAGTTTCAGTACAGCGTTTGCGCAAGGCCGTTAGCCAGGACTTCTTAGGGGGATTGACTCCTTTTTCTGCCTGTATGGTTTCAAGCAGTACGCAGGCAGTGTCGGTTGTTATAAAGTCGAGAACCGCGGGATCATTGTATTCCAGGTGCAGGATGCCGGGCAAGAGCGGCCGGTAAGCATTTCGCCAGTATTCATCACCCATGAGGCTGAGTGCGCCTTGTGTGGAGCCATGGTAGGAATGATTGAATGCGATCATCTGTGTTCTGCCCGTAACTCTTTTGGCCAGTTTCATAGCGCCCTCTGTAGCTTCTGCTCCGGAACTGGTAAAGTATACAGAGTTCAGGGAGGAAGGCAGGAGTTTGGTGAGGAGGGTTGCATATGCCACCTGTGGAGTTTCTACCAGTTCACCATAAACCAGCAGGTGCAGGTAATCGCCTGCCTGTTTGCGGATGGCTTTCACCACTTTCGGATGGCAATGCCCAACATTACATACACTTATGCCAGCAATAAGATCGAGATAGGTTTTTCCTTTCCGGTCTGTTAATACGGTCCCTTGGGCTTTCACGATTTCGAGTGCCAGGGGAGCGGGAGAAGTTTGCCCTACATGCTGCAGGAAAAGTTGACGTTGATTCACGATGCAAAAATAACGGTGAAATGTGAGACGTGAGAAGTGAGAAAGAAGAAGTGAAAGGTGAAACGTGAAAAGTGAAAGATGGTTTATATTAAAATTCCGATCTTTCAGGTTGGAATGTATTTTTTCACCATTAACTATTGAAATCGTGCCAACAATCCTTCATGTCAACGGAGTTTACCCGCAGTTCGGCCAGGATTGCTTTATCGCCCCGAATGCCACTATTGTGGGTGATGTAGTTATGGGAGATCAATGCAGTATCTGGTTCAATGCAGTTGTACGCGGAGATGTAAACAGCATTCGCATCGGGAACAAAGTCAATATCCAGGACGGAGCTGTGCTGCATGCCACTTTTCAGAAAACAAAAGTTCATATCGGTCACAATGTTTCAATAGGTCACAATGCGATTGTACATGGTTGTACGATTCATGATAACGTACTGATCGGGATGGGGGCTATCGTGATGGATAATGCAGTCGTAAACAGCAATACCATTGTTGCAGCCGGGGCTGTGGTACTGGAAGGAACAGTTTGCGAACCGGGCAGTATTTATGCAGGCATCCCTGCCAAAAAAGTAAAAGAAATTAGCCAGGAGCTGATTCATGGGGAAATTAACCGGATTGCCAATAACTACCTGCAGTATTCGGGCTGGTTCAAAGACCAGGTATAGTCCATTCGTCGAACTGGCCTGATTGTTGAATACTAAAGGGTGCATTTGCCCGTTATAAGCAAAAAGCCTTATGAAACTCTTCCGCTGTACATCTCTGTTTGTGATGCTTGCCGTTATGACGCTGCTGGTTTCCTGCAGTGCTTCTAAAAAATCCGGCTGCCCTTCAAATGGAAAAAATGTAGGTGCAGAGCGAATTCTGAGTGGTGAAAAAGTTCCGAAGGCGAAGAAATTCAAGGCCTGATAAAGGTCTCAATGCCGGAACCTCTAAACCATATCATATGTGCCCCGTACTCCACACCCACGATGGCTTTGTTGAAGCTGTAATCGATGAAGATGGCGGTCTGAAACGCTTTTATGAAGTGGCGAACCTGCTGTCTGAAGAACTCCGGATTTCCTTCCACAACAAACTCGATGATTTTGATTCCCTGATCTGGGATTTCCGGTACAAAGGGCAGCCTTTGAGCTTGCAGTATAATATTTACACCGGCATCTGCCTGTATCCACAATCAGCCAACCGAAACAAGTTGCATCCAAATGAAATGGTTACTGAAGTGGCCAGCTTTCTGGAATCCCGCTTATTGATTCATACCGTAAAAAAATACATCTCCTGATTGCCTGAACCTGACTTTTTTCAATCTGAACTCCTCTTGGGGAATAATCGTTAAGTTTACACTCTTCAAGGTTTTCACGTTAAAAAAAGTCGTAATGAATCAAGCATTTCTCGGAGTTCTTTCAGGAGTGCTGCTCACCGCAGCAGCCTGCAATTCGCAAACTCCTTCCCAGTCTTCCGGTACCAGAACAAGTCCGGAAACAGTGGTGGATACTACTGGTGCTCCAGTTGAAACCAAGGCTCCCAACACCACGTATAAGCCGGCATTTGCTGGCCAGACGCGTATTGGCAGTGTTAAGACAACTACCCCATATGAAGTGACAGTATTAAATACCACGCTGAAATCTCCCTGGGCATTAACTGAACTTCCGGATGGGCGCTGGCTTATCACTGAAAAAGGTGGTGTGCTTCGGATCGCCTCCAAAGATGGCAGTTTGAGTAATCCGATTACAGGTATTCCACCGGTAAACGCCCGCGGTCAGGGAGGTTTACTAGGTATCACCCTCGATCCTGCTTTCAGCAGCAACCGGATGGTATATTGGGTGTTTGCAGAACCGATGGCCAATAATGAAAGTGTAACAGCTGTTGGAAAAGGGCGACTATCAGACAATGAATCCACTATTGAAAATGCAGTGGTGATTTATCGCGCAACGCCTGCAACTTCCAAAGGCAATCTGCATTATGGTGGTCGTATTCTTTTTGATAAAACAGGAGCGCTGATTGTAAGTACAGGAGAACGTTCGGATAAATCAACACGTCCGCAGTCACAGGATCTGCAATCAGGTCTTGGTAAACTGGTTCGCATCACAACAGATGGTCAACCTGCAACCGGTAATCCATTTGCCGGACAAGCCAATGCGAGACCTGAAATCTATTCTTACGGGCATCGCAATGTGCAGAGCCTGGCCTTTCATCCACAAACCGGTGATCTTTGGGAAGCTGAATTTGGTCCGCGTGGTGGTGATGAACTGAACCTGATCCGCCCTGGTAAAAATTATGGATGGCCCACCATCAGCTATGGTATTGAATACAGTGGTGAAGCGCTTGAAGGTTCACAAACGCAAAAAGAAGGTATGGAACAACCGGTTTATTACTGGGATCCAACTCTATCTCCCAGCGGAATGACCTTCTACAGTGGCGATGCCATTCCAGAGTGGAAAAACAATTTGTTTATTGGTGGATTGAGTTCCATGCATATAGCGCGACTCGTAATCAAAAACAACAAAGTGGTTGGTGAAGAAAGAATCGCTGAAGATCAGAAGGATCGTTTCCGCGATGTGCAGGCAGGTAAAGATGGCGCTTTGTATGCAGTGAGTGATGGAGGGAAGTTGTATCGAATTGCGAAGAAGTGAAAGGTGAAAAGTGAAAAGTGAAAGAAGGTCAAAGGTGAAAAGTGAAAGGTGAAAGGGGACTCCCTCTTTCACCTTCTGCTTTTCACAATCTTTCACCTTTCACGTTTCACCTTTCACATCCTAATAGTTCTTCTCTTCTATGGAGTCCAAAATCGTACAATAACTCACATACCTGTCGAGGTGCACGCGGCCATCCTGCACAGCTTCTTTCACGGCGCAGCCCGGCTCATTCATATGCAGGCAATTATTGAACTGGCAATTGTTGAGCAGTTCCCGCATCTCAGGAAAATAGTGCGATAATTCCTGCCGGCTGATGCCTACCAGACCAAGCTCTCTTATGCCGGGTGTATCGATGATCTGTCCGCCACCCGGCAAATCAAACATTTCCGCAAAGGTTGTTGTGTGCATGCCCTTTCCACTCCAGCCACTTACTTCCTGTGTACGCAAGGCCATTTCAGGAAACAACGCATTTATAAAAGTGGATTTACCCACACCTGAATGACCACTGATCAGGGTCGTTTTATTTTTAAGGAGCAGTTTCAATTCATCCAGCCCCTGCCTTTCTTTTACACTGGTCAAAAAGACTTTATAACCGATTGCCAGATACATCTCTTCCAACTCGGCATATTTGTCCAGTTCCTTATCGCGATAAATATCTGCCTTATTGAAAACGATAATGGCTGGAATATGGTAAGCTTCCGCCGTACATAAAAAGCGATCAATAAATCCCTGGGAAGTACGTGGTTCTTTCAGGGTGGCAAAGATAAGTGCCTGGTCCAGGTTGGATGCTACAATATGATGCTGTACTTTCTTATGCGGAGAGGTACGGGCAATATAATTTTCACGGTCATGTATAGCCGTAATGGTAACTGATTTCTCCAGTTCATTTTCCATTTCAACTTCTACCCAGTCGCCTACAGCAATAGGATTCGTGGAAGTGATTCCTTCGATTTTGAATACTCCCTTCGCCCGGCCATTAAAAGTTTGTCCGGCTTCATTTTTCAACTGGTACCAACTACCGGTAGATTTATACACCCTTGCCTTCATACATGCTGCTCTTACTGCGAAAGTACAGGTTTTGGCTTAGGGTAGTTTGCGGAAAATAGTAAGGCGAAGGATCCACTCCAGTGCCAGGAAAAGAAGGGCGGCAATGGCAAGAGGAAGAAAGCGATCCGTATACTGCCGAAGTGAGCTTACCTCAATGGTTGACTTCTCCAGTTCATCAATTTCTTTATACACATCTTTGAGTCCCTCATTATCAGATACCCGAAAGTATTTCCCGCCTGTTTCGTTGGCAATCTGGGTGAGAAGTTTTTCATCAATGTTCACCTTTTCTCTTTGCATCACCACCCTGCCAGCTCCATCCTGAACAGGAATCGGAGCATAGCCTTCTGATCCCACACCAATGGTGTACACTTTAATTCCCAGGTTTTTTGCTATTTCCTTGGCAGTAACCGGTGGAATTTGTCCACCATTGTTCTCCCCGTCCGTCAGGAGGATTACCACTTTTGACTTGGAGGTACTCAGTCGCAGCCGGTCGGCACTGGTAGCAAGGCCTGATCCGATAGCGGTACCATCTTCCAGCAGTCCGCTTTGAATGCCATCAATCTGGGCCTTCAAAACATTCTTATCAGTGGTGAGTGGTACCATGGTAAAACTTTCGCCGGAAAAAATCACCACTCCTACTCTATCTGTTTTGCGACTATCAACAAAATCAATTGCTACCGCCTTTGCAGCTTCCAGTCGGTTGGGACTGAAATCCTGTGCCAGCATGGAGCCACTGACATCCAATGTGAGAATGATATCAACTCCTTCGCCTTTCACACGCTCTTCATCAAAATGCGATTGAGGTCTTGCGATTGCGAGGATGATGCAGGCAAGGGAAAGAAGCCGCAATATAAAAGGCAGGTGCTGGAAACGAACTTTCAGAGACCTGGTACGGTGGTTCCATCCGGTAGTGGAGACCAGCATGGTGCCTTTTTTACGACGGCCAGTTTTCCAATACCACCAGGCCAATGCCGGTATCAGCAGGAGTAACCAAAGCAGCCAGGGCCAGGCAAAATCAATGCTATGGAAATAATCGGCTATCAAGATCCCGGATTTTTATAATGAATTTCATCAATGATCGGCAAGGTTTTGCGGATTACATCATATGCCTCCTCCTGCTCAGCAGCAGATGGATTATATTTTGCAAACTTAACAGCATCGGTTAAACGCAGCGTTTGGGCAAGTTGCAATACCTGATCCCTTGAAAGATCCGATTGCACTTTCTGAACAAAACTTTCATTTCCGGCATTCGGAGCAGTAACCAGATTGCGATTTTTAAAATAGGTACGCAGGATATCATTCAGCCGGGTAAAATAAGTTTTTACATTGGCTGAAGAGCTGGCCGCTTTCAGTTCTTCCAGTTCCTTCATCGCCTGTTCCAGCGCGGAAAGCCGGGGACCTGCAGGTTCAGGTGTTGCTGCTGCTTTCTTTTTTCTGCTCAGGAGCCAAACCAATAATGCAATAGCAATCAGGGTTGCCGCAACCAGGATATAGTTAATATACAGTGAATCCGTTTCTGGCACTTCAACAATATCTTTCAGATCGTGGTAGGGTTGATTGGGATCAGCCGGACTGTAATCAACCATAATGGATATTGAATCTGTCAGGTATCGGTTATTGCCAACCGTTAGTCCGAGTTGCGGAATCACCCACTGACCGGAATCAAAAGAAGTGATCGAAAGTATTTGTTTGAAGAGTATGGTACGTACATTATTCTGCGTATCAATCTTATTCTTTGTGATAAAGGTGAAATGAGGAAGGGTGTCCAGGTTAAACCATCCCATGGGAGTACCCTGCGGAATTTCGACATCCAGGCGAAGCTGAATGGGTTCGCCAATTAATATTTTATTTCGGTCAACAGATGCCTGCACGCGAACATCCTGGGCTTGCACGGAAAAAAATCCGGCAACTGTGACTAACAACCATATGATCGTGATTTTTTTCAGCATGGCATCAGGCGCGTCCAATAAAAAATTTCTGTAACACTTTAACGTAATCTTCCCTGGTGGAAATATGCAACAGATCGCACCCGGCTTTATTGAATACCTGCTTGGTCCATTCCGTGTGCTGGAAGAAGGCATCATGATGCGATTTGCGCACCAGGAAATCAGATGTGTCAATAGTTGTAACAGCGCCCGTTTCTGCATCTTCCACATCCAGTAATCCAACATCCGGCAGGTTCATATCCATGGGATCATATACTTTGATACCTACCACATCGTGTTTTTTTCCTGCAACCCGCAAAGCATCTGCAAAATCAGGATCAAGGAAATCACTCAGCAGGAAAACTATGCATTTCTGACGGGTGGTATTGTTTAGAAACTTCAATGCCTGGGTGAGATTCGTACCTTTCTTTTTTCCTTCAAGGGTAAGTAGTTCACGCACGATAAACAAACCATGGTCGCGCCCTTTTTTGGGAGGCACATAGAGCTCAATTCCTTCGCTGAAGAGAATCGCTCCAACTTTATCATTGTTGCTGATAGCGGAAAACGATAACACAGCCCCGATTTCAGTAACCAGATCTTTCTTGCGGGCATGCACGGTGCCAAATAAGGAGCTGGCACTAACATCCACCAGTAAGATCACTGTGAGTTCACGCTCCTCTTCAAACAGCTTGCTGAAGGTGGCATTAAAACGAGCTGACACATTCCAGTCAATAAACCGGATATCATCACCTGCATGGTACTCACGTACTTCCTTAAACGACATACCCCTGCCCTTAAAAGCAGAATGATATTCCCCGGTAAACAAATGCCGGGTCAAGCGCTTGCTTTTAATTTCAAGCTCTTTAACTTTTTTGAGTATGTCGGATGTAGTTAACATTAAGTCTCTTTTGCCTCCTTTGTTTCCTTTTTCCATTCCTCCTTTCTTCCATTCTTCCCTCTTCCATACCTACGGCACCTGTACCGCTCCCAAAATATCCTCTATCACCTGCTCCACATTTACATTCTCTGCCTCCGCTTCATACGTGAGTCCCACCCTATGCCTGAGCACATCTTTGGCAATCGCCTTCACATCTTCCGGAATCACGAATGCCCTTTTAGAAAGATAGGCATGCGCTTTTGCCGCAAGGGCCAGGTTGATGCTCGCACGCGGAGAGCCACCATAGGAGATCAGCGGCTCCAGTTTTGCCAGGCCATATTCGGCCGGGCGGCGGGTTGCAAATACGATGTCTATGATATATTGTTCAATTTTTTCATCCATATAGATCTGGCGTGTCAGATCCCTAGCCTCCACCAGTTCACTCATGCTTACAACCTGTTGAATAACGGGTGGTCTCATGCCCTGCACCTGTTGTCGGATAATAAGTTGTTCCTCCTGGCGACTCGGATACCCCACCACCACTTTCATAATGAAACGGTCGACCTGTGCTTCTGGCAAGGGATAGGTTCCCTCCTGTTCCAGCGGGTTTTGGGTAGCCAGTACCAGGAAGGGTTCATCCAGTTTATAGGTTTGATCACCTATGGTTACCTGTCTTTCCTGCATGGCTTCCAGCAGCGCACTCTGCACTTTGGCCGGGGCCCGGTTGATCTCATCTGCCAGCACGAAGTTGGCAAAGATGGGTCCCTTCCGAACTACGAATTCATTTTTCTGCTGGTGGTAAATCATCGTTCCGATAACATCCGCAGGCAACAGATCCGGGGTAAACTGGATCCGGCTAAACTTTGCATGCACCGCCTGCGCCAGCGATTTGATGGTCAGGGTTTTTGCGAGCCCGGGCACCCCTTCCAGTAATACATGTCCATTACTCAGGAGCCCGATCAATAACCTGTCCAGCATATACTGCTGTCCTACGATCACCTGTCTCACCTCATCCCTTAACCGGTCGATAAAGGCCGCCTGATGGCTGATTCTATCATTTAACTGCCTGATGTCATCCGATGTTGGCAACATATAGTAAATTTAAGTATGCAAAATACAACCTCAAGTTTAGCAATTCCTACGCCAATATCTGAAAATCAAGCAGTAGGGAGAATATTTTTTTGCGAAAGCAATAAAAGGCCTAAAAAAAAGTTATTAATAGCAAAATCCAACCTTATGATAAAAAGCAGGTTCCCCAACATGCTTTTATTAGGCTCTGTTTTGCTTGTCACACTCTTCTCCTGCCAGAAGAGCAATGATGATGACGGACCAAAATCAAAATCAGCCCTTCTTACAGCCAGTTTATGGAAAATCGCTTCTGTAGGCGCGGACCTTGATAAGAATAATACGGTGGATTTACCTTATCCCCTGGAAAACTGTGAAAAAGACAATACACTGGAATTCAAAACAGATGGCACCGGCATCTCCAGGGAAGGAGCTACCAAGTGTGATCCCGCAGATCCTGATTCAGAAAATTTTACCTGGTCCTTGAAGAATAATGAAACCATTCTGAATATCGCCATTCCAGGTTCCTTTTTCTCAGGTGATGCAACCATCATCACATTGAATGAAACCACCATGGAAGCCTATCTGGATATTACAGATCCGGATACCGGTACTCAGGTCAGAATCATTTTCAAACTCATCCATTAATAAGAACTACTTTTCCATATTTTTTTATCTGCTGATTTCATAAACAAGCCCCCGTATTTCCATATGGGGGCTATATTTTTCAATCTATTTAACTCAGGTATTTTCCCACGATCGGCATCCTTCTGCCTACTCCAAACGCTTTCGCACTTACCCTGATAATCGGACAAAACTGATTGCGTTTGTATTCATTGGTGTTCACCAGTTTTAATACGCGCTGAACCAGACTATCGTCGATGCCCATGCGAATAATATCATCCGGACTTTTTCTACGTTCAATATACTGGTACAAAATTTTATCCAGCACTTCATATTCAGGCAGGCTGTCGCTATCTTTTTGTCCCGGGCGCAATTCTGCAGACGGCGGTTTCACCAGGATATTATTCGGTATGATTTCCTTGTCCCGGTTGATGAATCTTGCCAGCGCAAATACCTGCATCTTATACACATCTCCCAATACACTTAGTCCGCCGGCCATATCTCCATAGAGAGTTCCATAACCGGTAGCCAGTTCACTTTTATTGGATGTATTCAGTAATATATATCCAAACTTATTGGAGATCGCCATCACCAGGTTCCCTCTTGTTCTGCTTTGAATATTTTCTTCGGCTATACCAAAGGGTAAGTCGCCAAACAAAGGCGCAAGTGATTCCAGAAAAGCATCAAAGATCGGCTTGATTGGAATGATATCATAGGGATTTCCCAAATTCCGACTCAGTGCCACCGCATCGTTTACAGAATGATCTGTTGAGAATTGGGATGGCATCAAAATAGCCCTAACGTTCTCCTTACCCAGTGCGGCGCAGGCAAGTGCCAGGGTTACTGCACTGTCAATGCCGCCACTGCTCCCAAGAATCGCTTTTTTAAATCCCATCTTGCTGAAGTAATCGCGAATGCCCAGAATCAGGGCATCATGTATCTGGCGGATATTATTTTCAGCAGTCAGGTAATCGATGATTTTTTCCGGATCCTCAATTTTCGAAACCCGCATATCCTTATCGAGTAACCGAATCACATCATCAGGAGTTTTCTGCTGCTTATTCATTTCCTCCAGATCCACTACCACCAGGTCCTCTTCAAAGTATTTCCCTTCTTTCACCAATTCACCAGATGCTGCATATACCAGGCTTCCGCCATCAAAAACGATCTCGGTTTGTGAACCCACACAGTTCACATAAAACATAGGCAATTGATACCTACGGATATTCGCTTTCACCACTTCCTTACGATCATCATCATGATCGTAATCAAAAGGCGATGCTGATATATTGATCATCAGATCAGGTTGCTGCCCGATCAACTGATCCATCGGACAAACACGGTAGAGTGGATTCTCACTAAGCGCCCACATATCTTCGCAAATTGTCAGTGCAATTTTTTTCCCTTTAAACTCAAGCACATTCCATTCAAAGGCGGGTTCAAAATAGCGGTATTCATCAAATACGTCATAGGTTGGCAAACAGGTTTTATATGCCACTCCCTGCACTTTTCCTTCGTACAATAACCAGGCTGCATTAAAGAGATCTTTTCCTTCTTTGGCCGGATTACGTGCCGGGCTCCCAATAATCACTCCAATATCAACACTCTCTTTTGCGATGGTTTCAACCGCAGCATAACACTGGTTGATAAAATCATCAAACTCAAGAAAATCACGGGGTGGATAACCGCATACGCATAATTCTGAAAACACAACCAGGTCTGCCCCCTGATTGCGGGCTTCCCCGATGGCCTCCAGTATCTTTTTGGTATTCGAACTAAAATTGCCAATATGGTAGTTTTGCTGTGCCAGTGCTATCTTCATCGGATTCAATATTTTTGCCACTTGGTAGATCGTACGAATGTACGTCATACAACAAAACCCATACGCAAACGTTTTTTGCCCATGAAATTCAGCAAACTGTTCCTGGCAGGAATGATCTTCCTGGCAGCCTGTTCCAATAATGAGAATCGACCTGATATCAGTGGTATCAAGGTAAATACAACCATCGAGCGATTCGACCTGGATTATTTTGCACTGGATTCCAACCGGCTGCAGGAGGGGATGAAAACCCTGGTTTCAAAATATCCATATTTTATAAATGATTTTACGGCCAATATCCTTGGAGCCGGACCGGTTTCAGATTCCAACCAGCTTCTACCCATTATCAACCGGCAATTCTTTACCACCTATTACCCGCTTGCGGAGATTATTAAAAAGGACCTGAAAGAGCTTGGTAACACAGAAAAAGAATTGAATAGTGCCTTTCGCTATTTGACCTATTATTTTCCTGACTATAAAGTGCCCCGGCTGATTGCCTACCTGGGTCCCTTTGATGCACCAGGTGTTGCGCTGACCGACAGTGCCATCGCCATTGGCCTGCAATTGTATGCAGGAAAGGATTTCCCTTTTTATACATCACAACAGGGACAGGAATTGTTCCCCGCCTATATTTCCCGGCGGTTTGAAAAAGAATACATTCCAGTGAATGTAATGAAAGCAGTGCTGCTTGATCTCTATCCGGATCGTTCAACCGGTTTTCCATTACTTGAAAAAATGATTGAGCAGGGCAAGTACTGGTGGTTAACAAAACAGGTTCTTCCGGATGCAGCAGACAGCCTGGTTACCGGTTTTACAAAATCCCAGCTGGAGTTCTGCGAAAAAAATGAGGGCCTGATCTGGAATATGTTTTTACAAAGTGAATTTCTCTATAGCACAGATCCCTCCATTCAGAAATTATACATAGGTGAAGGGCCGGGTACCCAGGGATTACCACCTGCTGCTCCGGGAAATATCGGGCAATGGATTGGCATGCGCATTGTCAAAGCGTATGCTGACCAACAAGACAAATCCATTCAGCCGCGCAAGCTGATGCAATTATCACCCAGAGAAATTTTAGATGGATCGAAATACAAGCCCCGTTAATTAACAGCTCAGGGTTTTTCTCCCAGTGCTTTCATCATCCTGAAATGGGAAATCATGGAAGCTGTCATAGTTGGATAAGTGTGATACGGTAATCCATGTTCCTGGCAGGTTTCCTGAACTATTTTACTCAGTGCGGGATAATGAACATGGCTGATACGTGGAAAGAGGTGGTGCTCCACCTGGTAATTCAATCCACCTACAAACCAGTTTACAAAAAGATTATCCGGTGCGAAGTTGGCAGTGGTCCGAACCTGGTGCTCTGCCCAGGCATTTTCAATTTGCGTTACTTCCCCATGAGCAGCTTCAAATTCAGTATGCTCCACCACATGCGCGAGTTGAAAAACAAGGGCAAGCGTCAATCCCATAACCAGGTGCATGGCGGTAAATCCAAGGGCCCATGGACCCCAACCCACCAGGTAAACCGGAATGGCAAAATAAAAAATCAGGTATAAAACTTTACTTAACCAGAATATCACATGATCCTGCAGACTCATTTTCTGCAAGGGAGTGGTATACACTTTTTGCTTCAGGTATTTGTTGAAATCCATGATGAACACCCAGGCGAAGGATGAAATCGCATACACAAGCACCACGTAAATATGCTGGTAACGATGAGCTGGCACCCATTTCTGGCTTCTGCACTGGCGCATCAACGGACTCTTGGCAATATCATCATCCATGCCATCCACATTGGTGTAAGTGTGGTGCAGGATATTGTGCTTGAACTTCCATATAAACGCATTGCCTCCCAGGGCGTTCAGGCTGAGCCCCAATACTTCGTTTACCCATTTGCGTTGGGAATAACTGCCATGGCAGGCATCGTGCATAACGTTGAAACCAATACTGGCTAAAATGGCACCGAGTAAGCCTGCTAGCAGGAGCTGCAACCCGCCCGGTATGTTTACAGTCAATAACAGGACATAAATCAATAAAGCAGCCGGAATCAAAATGGCTGTTTTAAGATAGAGTTCCAGGTTTCCTGTTTTCTTAATCTGCTTCTCGGAGAAATACTGATCAACTTTAGTTTTCAGAGATTGGGCAAACGAATTTTGTTTGTTGTTAAAACTTACTTTGGGCATATAGGGCTACTGTTCCACTTTTTTGAAAGTGCGTAATATAAACTTTTCTTGTATGCGTCTGTGTTAATGTTTAAGCTTTCTGCGAATCATTTCCCGGATTTCCTGCTGGTCGGTTATAGAGGAAAAGGCATCCTTGGGAATGAGAAAGAAGGATCGGCTATCGAAATAGAGGTGAAAAAAATAGGGCGTTTCCACAAATTTGCTAAACCTGGACCAGGGCCAAACCTGCCTTCCCCGTTCGGTTTCCAGTGTTACTTCTTCCTCCTGGAACTGCATCAGGAAATCATCACGGAAGGTTTGTGATTTTTTATATACACTATTGGGTAACAATCGCCATATAACCAGCATAAGAATCATCCAGATGGTGGAGAAGAACACAAAAGACAGTGGATTCACCTTTTTGAAGTACAGGAGCACGGCGGCGGCAATGGTAAATACATTCACCAGGATAACCAGAATCCTGATTTCAGGCCTGGTGAAAAAATGATACCGGAGCGCCTGGATAACCTGCTTTCGGTCGTAGGTAAAGGATATCTGCATGAATTATCTGGCTTTGAGGTCTTTTTCATTGATGCTCCAGTTGCCCAAATCTTCTCCTTTCACGCCCAGGAACTGAACCGTCAACTGCCGGTTCCCACGAGCACCTGTAAGCGAAATTTTCCCATAATTCTGTTTTTGATCAAGGCCGAAAACCCGGTAGGGATTATCTTTTTCAGCGGCGCCAAATACATGTGTTCCGGAGGTCAGGGGCGATACGGTTATATCATACAATGGATAATTATTGACCCGGTTGACTTTAATGATTTCTGAATGATGGCGATCACCGGTAAGGAAAAGAATGCCACTGATTTTCTGCTCCGCAATAAAGCCGGTTAATTCATTGTATTCTGCCGGGAAATCGAGCAGTTTATCAAAAGGAGATACGGGATTCAACACCTGGCTGCCAACTACAATAATTTTAAAGCTTGCCTGGCTGGCCACCAGGGCATTTTTCAACCAATCGAGCTGCTCTTTACCCAGCATCTGTTTATCCGGATTCGGTTGTCCGTTTATGGTAGAAGGCATATCGTCTTCTGTTCTCCAGGTACGGTCATCCAGTAAAAAGAAATCCACATCACTATAGGATAGTTTGGTGTAAATGCCTTCCCGGCCGTTGCCATAGGAAGGATTTGCCCAATAATTTTTAAATACTTCCCGCGTGGTATTTTTCAAGTGATAACTTTTACCAAGATCATTCGGACCATAGTCATGATCATCCCAGATCGCATAATGCGGCATTGCTTTCAAAAAAGACTGAAGCACAGACATGCTACGGTCTCTGCTGGCCCGATACCACAATCCCCATTCGGATGTATAATCAACTTCCCTGGTATACCAGTTATCACCCAGCCACAACATAAAGGCGCTTTTTTCCCTGGCCATCGTTTCAAAAATGGAAGAGTCAAGGCCGTAGGGTTTACCGGGGCGGTCAAATTCGGGCTCATTGAAATAGGTACAACTTCCGGTCAGGAAACTAAAATCAGGTGCCGGCTTCCGCCATTGCCATAATTCACGGGTAGTAAACTCACCGGAGTAAGTACTTTCCTTTCCATTGATAATAATTCTGTATTCGTAAGAAGTGCCGGGGTCCAGTCCGCCGATTTCTGTTTGAACCGGATTAAAATCCACCAATCCGCCAACAGCCCCAAGGTTCAGGACTTTGTTTTTTGCCTGGCTACTGTTTCCCTTTTTCCAGTACCGGATAACCAGCGTTTTTACTTCAGGCGCCGGTTCCATCCAAATTTTTGCAGTACGATAATCGTTCTGTCCCAGCATAGGTCCGGATAACAATCCGCCTTTCGATTGTGCATTCACAAGAACAGTCAATAGCATCGCCAGCACCAAAACAAAGCCTTTCATATTTTTTTGTTTGAACCTGCAAAGTAGTAAAAGCCCCAAAACAAAATACCCCCCATTCCGGAGAATGAGGGGCATTTTGTCAATTCATTTAACCAATCAGGCTTATCGGATAGCCCTGCAGTGCTTGTACCTACCGCTTGCCGCTTCCGCGGGTGAAACAGCCTTGCAAGATGCGAGGAATACCACTATAGCCAGAACAGCCAGGAGTTTTTGCATAGTCTCGGATTTCGTGAATAAATATCATTTTTTCAAACGCCAATTCTATGCCAATAGTATGTAACCCATACTTTTTTCATCTGGGTGTATTATTGAAAATCAATCCTTTAGAAAATCTGCCACATAAATTTTTCGACGAGCGACCCAAAACTGTAATGAAACTTTCAATACCTGAAGGCCATATTTGACACTTGCGATAAACCCGATGGATGAAGCTTCTTTAAAATATCGGGTTGGACAAGACACCTCTCCAATCCGCATTTTCTTATAAACCGCTTTTGCAAGCAGTTGATTATCAAATGAAAAATCATTGGAAAAGGATGTCACCTGGAGTTTACGCAATGATTCAGCAGTATAGGCTCTGTACCCGGTGTGAAATTCGGTAAGTTTTGATCCAAGCAGTAGATTTTGAACAAAGGTTAAAGCCCTGTTACCGAGATATTTATACAAGGGCATTCCTCCTTGCAATGCACCATTTCCAATAATGCGGGATGCAATTACGATATCATACAATTGAGAAGCAATCATATGAGCCATTGCAGGTATCAATACTGGTGTATATTGATAATCTGGGTGCAGCATAATAATGATATCCGCATTTGCTTCCAATGCTTTTTGGTAACAGGTTTTTTGATTGCCTCCATACCCTAAATTCTTTTCGTGGGTCAATATTTTGGATATTCCTAATTCCCTGGCCAGCTCGATGGTAGCATCACCACTTTTATCATCTGTCAGGATTACTTCATCCACAATGTCCAAAGGGATCTCCTGATAGGTCTGACGCAATGTTTTAGCAGCATTATAAGCAGGCAACACCACAACTACTTTTTTATTACCAATCATATCAGGATGTCTTTATTATTCCGGAACATAAACTGAGTACATGTATTTATCGGGGATTAACTTCCTGAAAGAAACCATGCGTTGTGAATACCAATCATCTGCCATCCATTTATTATTTGTTACATAAATCGCCTGAATCGGTTTATCAGGAAATGATTTTTGATAATTAACCCGATATGCATCAAAATAAAAATAAATACCCCTTTCCCCAAAATCATCAAAAACAAAAATGGGGAGACCGGTTTTTTGCTGAAGGTCCATTGCCAATTTTGTTGCTTCGAGCGGATTATAATTAAACAGATAATAATGGTGACGTAAACTCATGGAGGTTTCTGATCTTAAATTATCATCCACCGTATCTTTCCATGTATCGAAAAAACCATAATAAAAACATACAATAGTGCCAATTTGCCATAGCCTGAACCAACGAAGGTTGACTGATTTAAAAAGATTATAAAAAAGCAAGCCGGTTACTATTGAAAAAACCGGAATAAGGGGTATGAAAATACGCTGGACAATAATGGGTCCATGTATGAAAAAGAAGACAAGTGGCAATAGAAACAATCCAACAAATACCAGTATTTCTTCTTGTTGTCCTTTTTGAAAAAGGTGAATTCGTTTGTGAATTAGTAATAAAGTAAAAAAAATAAGCAGCCAGAATAAAAAACGGAAATGCGAGAAATTATAGGGTATAGAAAATAATTGGTATAAATGTGGCCAGTGAAATATGTCAAAACTGTCCAGATAAATATTAGGAGGCTGCATGGATTGCAGCCATAGATAATATCCCGTCAAACCAAGAATGATGATGCTATGTAAAATGTTTAGAAGAAAAATTCTTTTGATGTTTACATTTCCCGAAGAACCACTTAATGCCCGAATAAAATCAATAAAAAGGATGAAACTAATGGCTCCCAGAAAATATACATTTGTTGGCAACAATAGCATCAACAAAACTGAATAAACACCAAATTGACAGATTTTTCCAACGTCTTTATAACAGCCCTTTCTTAATTCGTGAAATGTAAATACCTGTAAAGTCACCAACAATATACCTAATGAATATCCCCTGGCCTGCATACAAAAGTCTATAAAAATCACACTTGTTAATAAAACAAATACAATTAGATAAGCTACGTCCTTCCCATAATTTTTCCTGGATTTCCTGTATAGCAAGACTATTGATAACAAACTAAATAAACCTGAAAGAGATCTTAGCAAATACGGTTTTTCCAAGACCTCTGAAAATGACAACAGGTTATTTGCTTTTAGAAAAATACTACATAAGAAATTGTACAGAATATGATTATTCGTCGTGTGGTAATCAAATAAAATTTTTGTAAAGGGAACTAACTGAAAATGATAAATACTATAGAGTTCATCCTGCCAGAATTCATTGAATGATAGATAAACAAATTGAGCTACTACTACAACAAAAAGCAGATATAAAATTGTATAGTCGATTTTTTTGATCATACATTCCTCATCATTAAATAATAAAAGCCCCGGGTAGAAACCAGGGGCTTTGTTTCTATTAGAAACCGTCCATGTAATTCATTTGGTACTAGCTACATCCGAGGCTGTTGCCACAGTTCAGACATTTATAGCAGGTGCCGCTACGGATGGTCAGATGGCCGCAGACATTACAAGCCGGAGCATCACTCTGCATGGACTTGTTTGCCTGGTTCAACGCATCATAACCGCTTGCTGCACTTGCCTTTATAGCAGTTGGTTTGGCTGATTTAGTAGGTTCCGGCTGCTTGGTACCGGCCACAACCCGTACATCACTTAATTCAGGTGTTTTTTTTTCAAACTCCCTTGCTGGTACCTCATCCCACTCATCTTCCCCGGTATTCATCACTTCCGGCTTATCCAGCACATGTACCAGGTCGGTCCGATCCAGGTATTCATAGGCCAATGAACGGAAGATAAAGTCCACAATGGAAGTAGTGCTCTTGATATTCGGATGATCTACCATACCGGCTGGCTCGAAGCGAGTGAATACAAATTTCTCCACGAACTCTTCCAGGGGAACACCATACTGTAAACCGATGGATACTGAAATTGCAAAGCAGTTCAGCATGCTGCGCATGGTGGCTCCTTCCTTGGCCATATCGATGAAGATTTCACCCAGTGTACCATCACCGTATTCTCCTGTTCTTACAAAGAGCGCCTGACCATTGATCTTCGCCTTCTGCGTATAACCCCGACGTTTAGCCGGCAGCGTACGCCGTTCAACAATTCTTGCAAGTTGACGCTTCAATTTGGTATCAGGAGATGCCTGTACCCGCTTCTGTACTTCTTCCAACAGATCCTCTACAGTAAGTTTGCCAAGATCAATGATATTGGAGCTGTTTGCAGTTTCCTCTTTCACTTCTGCTTCCTTCTCGTCTTCTCCTTTCTTCTTCTTATCGCTCTTATTGCTCAAGGGCTGGCTGAGTTTGGATCCATCACGGTAAAGTGCATTCGCTTTCAATCCAAGTTTCCAACTCAACATGTAACAATCAGCAATCTCTTCCACTTTTGCTTCGTTCGGCAGGTTGATGGTTTTGGAAATCGCACCACTGATAAAGGGTTGAACTGCCGCCATCATCCGGATATGTCCATGTGCATGGATATAACGCTCACCTTTCTTTCCACACTTGTTGGCACAATCAAATACTGCCAGGTGTTCCTGCTTCAGGTGTGGTGCACCTTCAACTGTCATGGTACCACATACATAATCATTGGCTGCATCAATCTGCTCCTCAGTAAATCCAAGCGCTTCCAGCAGGTTGAAATTCCAGTCGTTGTATTGATCTGCTGTAAATCCTAAACGCTCCAGGCAGGCTTCACCGAGGCTGTATTTGTTGAAAACAAACCCAATTTCAAAGGCAGCCTTCACTGCATCATCCAGCTTCTTGATTTCTTCCGCGATAAATCCTTTTTCACTCAGTGTCTGGTGATTGATATACGGAGCTCCGGAGAAGCTGGCTGCACCCACTGCATATTTAATGATGGCGTCAATTTCTTTCTCTGTATAACCAAGATTTTTCAGTGCAGATGGTACAGACTGGTTGATGATCTTGAAATAACCACCACCACTCAGTTTTTTGAATTTCACCAGGGCAAAATCAGGCTCCACACCTGTGGTATCACAATCCATCACCAGACCAATGGTACCGGTTGGTGCAATCACGGTAGTTTGTGCGTTGCGATAACCATATTTCTCACCCAGTTGAACTGCTTCATCCCAGGCTTTGGTAGCAGCTTTCAGGAGGTAATCCGGGCAGTATTTCGCCTGGATACCCTGAGGCTTAATGCTCAATCCTTCATATGCTTCAGAAGCATCATACGCAGCAGCGCGGTGATTGCGCATTACCCGCAGCATATGCTCCTTGTTCTCATTGTATTTGGCGAATGGTCCAAGAATCTGGGCCAACTCCGCAGATGTTTTATACGCTACCCCTGTCATAATCGCAGAGATCGCTCCTGCGATTCCACGGGCTTCTTCACTGTCGTATGGAATACCACTTACCATCAGCATGGTACCGAGATTTGCGAAACCAAGTCCCAGTGTGCGGTAATCAAAACTCAACTGTGCCACTTCTTTAGAAGGGAATTGTGCCATTAGTACAGAAATCTCCAGTACTACAGTCCAAAGGCGACAGCTGTATGCGTATCCTTCCACATCGAACATATTGTTGTCCTTGTTGAAGAATTTCATCAGGTTGGCAGATGCCAGGTTACAGGCTGTATTGTCGAGGAACATGTACTCGGAGCAGGGGTTGGAAGCACGGATGGGACCTCCTTCCGGACAAGTATGCCACTCATTGATAGTAGTGTCATACTGTGTACCGGGATCCGCACAACGCCATGCCGCATAGGAGATTTTATTCCAAAGTTCGCGGGCAGACACTTTTTTCATCACCCGTCCATCACTGCGGGCTTTCAATTCCCAGTCTTCGTTGTTCTCCAGTTTTTCAAAGAAGCTGTTGGGGATACGAACAGAGTTGTTGGAGTTTTGTCCGCTTACGGTACGATATGCTTCTCCCTCATAATCACTCGCATACCCGGCTGCTATAAGTGCAGCTACTTTTTTCTCTTCTTCTACTTTCCAGTCAACGAACTGTACAATTTCCGGGTGATCCAGGTCCAGACAAACCATTTTTGCTGCCCGGCGGGTTGTACCACCACTTTTAATTGCACCTGCAGCACGGTCACCAATTTTCAGGAAGCTCATCAGGCCGGATGAGGTACCGCCACCACTGAGTTTCTCCCCTTCACCACGAACATTCGAGAAGTTGGTTCCTACACCGGAACCGTATTTGAAGATCCTTGCTTCACGCACCCAGAGATCCATGATACCACCTTCATTCACCAGGTCATCTTCCACACTTAGGATAAAGCAGGCATGAGGCTGGGGGCGCTCATATGCAGAGGTTGATTTCTTGAGTTGACCATCCAACTGGTCTACATAATAGTGTCCCTGGGGTTTACCAGCAATGCCATAACACTCATACAAGCCGGTATTGAACCACTGCGGGCTGTTAGGAACACAGGCCTGGTCGAGGATGGAGTATACCAGTTCCTCATAAAAAACCTGCGCATCTTTTTCAGATGCAAAATAACCATAGCGTTCACCCCAAACGCGCCAGCAATGCGCCATACGGTGAGCTACCTGCTTGGAGGAAGTTTCGCGACCCAGGCTGCCATCCGGCTGGGGTACACCCGCCTTGCGGAAATACTTCTGCGCTAGGATATCGGTAGCAATCTGACTCCAGCCTTTCGGAACCTCCACGTTGTTCATTTCAAACACTACCTCACCGCTGGGGTTGCGGATAATGGAAGTCCGGTAGTCGTATTCAAACTGATCGAATACAGACACATCATCGCGTGTAAAGCGACGGGGGAACTCAAGCCCCTTTACGGCTGTTTTTTTGCTGGCCATACAATAAAAATTATAAGAATTAAGTTATTGTGATTTTTTGTTTGCGAGAAAACGAAAATAGTTGGTTGAAATCAATAAAACTTTTGTGAGATGTTAACACTTGTGGAAAAACTGAGATCTTGAATTTGAAATCTACTTCCAGACCTATTTTGATGAGTTATCCCCAATAAAACCACTCAATGTGAGAAATTTTTAAATCTCAAAAATTGGCTAAATCTCTACCTTTAAAATAAGAAGTGGCCGTAGAAACGGCCAATTAATTGATTATTTAAGGATCTCACAATTGGAGCTGGTTTTGACCTAAATCTTAAAGTCAATTAATTTTCTTCTTATGACTGTATGGGAGGCTAGTAATTTACATTACTAGCCTTTACCATGTAAACGAAAATAGCTGCCTCCAACCTAAATTCCGACCCGGAAATATCCACCTATGTGGATAAAGGTTGGGGATTATTTCATTGTCCTTATTCCTGCTGGATTTGCGTCAAAATCCACGGCCGAAGGAAAAATTTATTTGGTGGTTCCCTACAAAATCCTTTGCTATCTTGCCTGCTCTTTACAAAGTTAAGGTTCTATGATGCGTACTTACACCCTGATTCTCCTGCTTTTGGTCGCTTCCTTACTGGTAAAAGCTCAAACTATCCATACCACCTGGCTGGCAGCTTTTACCACCACCAAAATCAATAAAAAATTCAGTATCCATTTTGATGCGCAGTGGCGTTCAGGTGATCAGTACTCCACCATGTCTACCCTTTTATTACGTCCCGGACTGAATTACCACTTAAATGACCGCCTGGTACTAACTGCAGGGTATGGGTATATTACAAACCGAAGGAGTATTATAGTACCCGGACCAGCAGATGAGCCTGTTAACGTAACTGGCTACTTACCGGAACATCGGCTTTGGCAGCAGGCCCTCTATACACATCCCATCATTGGAAAAAACACCATTACCCACCGGCTTCGTCTTGAACAACGCTTTTTAATGCAGCCTTCCATTGAGAACTACAACCTGTCGGCTGACGGTAATACTTATGCGAACCGGGTTCGGTATTTTTTCCGGACTGTCATTCCTGTCAAACAGGAATTTCCATTTAAGAAAGGCTTATTTGCCGGATTGCAAAATGAAGTGATGTTCAATTTTGGGGATAAAACACCTGTAAATGGAAAAATCTTTGACCAGAACCGTTTGTTACTAAGCGCCGGATACCGCATCCAGCCTAAGATTGATGTGGAATTGGGCTACCTGAATCAACATGTAAAGGGACGGGCAGATGCCTTTGTGAATAACCATGTAATTCAGCTTGCTGCATACACCCGTTTCTAAGCACAATTGGGCATACCAGCATTTTTTTGCATTTTTGCCCCTAGCCATTACCTTTTGAATGCAAAAAGGCATCTATCAACAGATACAAAATAGCAAGCAGGCAAAACAGAAATCTTTTGCCGTTCTGATCGACCCGGATAAAGTCCGGCCTGCTGAAATTCCGGCCCTGGTGCAACTTGCCCAGGATGCCCGGGTTGATTATCTGCTGGTAGGCGGCAGCCTGGTGATCTCCAATCACCTGGATGAATGTATACAGGCGATCAAGTCTCTAACTGATATTCCGGTAATTCTCTTTCCCGGCAGCCCCTCTCAAATTTCCCGGTACGCAGATGCGCTGCTTTACCTCTCCCTGATCTCAGGCAGAAATCCCGAGTTATTAATCGGACAACATGTGATCAGCGCGCCTTTTGTAAAACAAAGCGGACTGGAAATCATGAGTACGGGATATATGGTAATTGATGGGGGTGCGCCTACCACGGTTTCCTATATCAGCAATGCAAGTCCTATTCCATCTGATAAAAATGAAATAGCGCTTTGTACAGCACTGGCCGGTGAAATGCTGGGAATGAAACTTATTTATATGGATGCCGGCAGCGGAGCCCGAATCCCCATCCGGGAATCTATGATTGCCGCAGTGGCAGAACAAATCACGGTTCCACTTATCATTGGAGGTGGAATTACCGATCCTGAAAAAGCATACCGGAATTGCCGGGCAGGTGCAGACCTGATCGTAGTGGGTAACGCTATTGAAAAGGATCCTGGATTAATCCGTGAAATGAGTGCTGCCATCCATGCGTTGAGTGCTACTGCACCCTGATCCTGGTTGGTGTTTCTGAACCATCCAGCAATCCTTGCATCATATAAATAATGCCTTTGGCAAGCGCCGCCATATTGGGAATGTTCATACGCTTTAATTCATCACAGGGATGGTGATAACAGGGTTCCCGGTCATCACTCGCCATAATCGTGTGTGCAGGGATACCTTTTTTAGCCAGGGAATAATTATCAGAACGTTCAAACAGGTCTCCCCGCTCTCTCCGAAAACGGATAGAAGCTGCTTCTGCACGCTTCCGTAAAATCTTGTATAAATCTGAATTGTACATACCTGTCAGCATAACTGCTTGCCTGCCATACTGCGGATAACCCAGCATTTCAAGATTAATGCCGGCGACTATCTGCTCAGGGTTGATTTTATCGGCAAAGTCGGCAGAACCTATAAGTCCGGCCTCTTCTGCATTAAAAGCACAAAAAACAATACTTCGCTTATGCGGCCCTGTTAGTACCAGTTGCTTTGCTATTGCCAGCAATACAGACGTGCCGGATGCATTATCATTTGCCCCGTTGTAGATCTTGTCTGTTTTATTGTAATACCCAACCTGAACATGATCAAAATGCGCAGAAAGAACAATGAATTCTTCGGGCTTTTCAGAACCGGGCAGCCATCCGATCACATTACTGGTTGAGATGGAAGTATCTGTATTATCCCGGTAAAAGGTATGCAGCAGACCACTATCCAGGTAGGGTTTTAATCCCAGGCTGGAGAAATAGTCAGCGATAGCCCTGGTAACTTCCTGATTTTGCGGAGAGCCCTCTACCCGACCTCTCAAGCGGTCAGTTGTCAGGTATTCCATCCAGCTACGGATATCTTCCAATACGGTACTACTGTCAACAGCTAACTGTGCTGAAGCCCGCTGCGTCAGCAGCAAACAACTAAAGAGAAAAGCAACCGCGATATGACCAGATCTCATCAACGCAAACTGGATGTATCTACCCTTGTTGGTGTATCCGTGCCCGCAACAATGGTTCTTGAACTGAGTGCTATAGCACGAATGATACGGGTCATGTTTTCCATATCCAGTGTCTCAAATTCATCATCTACGGTATGATAATATTTTTCACTGTCCATTTTGGAAGTAGAAATGGTATGTGCAGGAACACCTAAACGGGCCAATGTAGCATTGTCAGAACGATAGAATAATTGCTGATCAGGATAGGGATCCGGATGAAATGTAAAACCTGTTCCTTCCAAGTTTTTCTTCATGATTTCTCCCATACTGGATTTTTCATATCCTGTAATATAAGCGGAGTTGGTACCCCATTTACTCTCCGTACCGATCATTTCAATATTGAACATGGCCATTACAGTGGCCGGATCGAACTGTCGGGAGAAATAAGTAGCACCATAACCACCCATTTCCTCTGCAGTAAAGGCTGCAAAAAGAATGGTGCGTTCATTATTACGTAGTTGTTTAAAATACTTTGCCAGCATGATTACCGCAGTAGTACCAGCAGCATCATCATTCGCCCCATTGAAAATGGAATCACCATTCACAGGTTTTCCAATACCGAGGTGATCATAATGACCTGAGAAAATCACATACTCATTCTTTTTGGATTTTCCAGGCAAAACACCCACCACATTATGAAGTTTGGAAACTTCAAACTGGTGATTGGCAGTAACTGAAAAGCTGATCAGCGGCTCAGCGGATAAAATGAAAATTGTAGAAGCCCCACCCTCCATCATCTGTCTTTTGAAAAAGGAAAGCCTTCCGAAATTAGATGCGTAGGAAGGATCTACTACCACCACTTTGTTTTTACCGGAGGAAACATGTCCGTATGCTTCCTGCATAAAGTTGCCGCCTGCTTTGATGGTAATCAATTCAAAACCGGTGCTTTCTGTTACTACCAGGTTTTCCTTTGGCGTAACAACAAAGAAACTTTTATCATCCAGTACCTTACCATTGGCAGTAACTGAGGCAGTAATCTGATTGGGTTTCAGCATCTTGAAAGATTGCAGGTAATTATTACTGTTAGGAAGCTTCTCCAGTCCGATTTTTTCAAACTCGGCAGCAATAAAATTGGCTGCTTTATCTATACCCGGAGTAAAAATTCTTCTTCCCTCCATATCATCCGCAGATAGGGTCTTTTCAATCCTGCTTACTTCCTTGATATCAATACCGGGTTCTTTCTTAGATTTCTTCTGTGCATTTACCTGAAGCGCCAATCCCAGCGCCCCCATCATCAATATATACTTCATATCCATTTCTTAATTCTTACTAAATACTTCTCACGTCTGACGTCTGACGTCTCACTTCCTTACAAGCTCATCATCTCCTTAAACTTCACTGTCTGCCTCCTGCTCACTTCAATTTTTTCGCCACCTTTCAATTCTAACAGAAGTCCGCCGTTAAAATAAGGTTCAATTTTTTCAATCAGTCGAAGGTTGACAATATGTTTCCGGTTGGCCCGGAAAAACACTTTTTCATCCAGTCTTTCTTCCAATGCATTCAGTGATTTCAGGATCAGCGGTTTGTTGTTACCGAAGAAAACCTTGGCATAATTCCCAACGCTTTCGAATAACCGAATATCACTCAATTTTACAAACCAGCAACGTTCTCCATCTTTTACAAATACCTGGTCGTGTTCACTGAGCAAGCTGCGATTGGAACTGATGGCGGGTGCCATAGCTTCCTTCTCCTCTGCCACATGTAATTTATTGATGGCATCTGCCAGGCGTTTGGTATCCACAGGCTTGAGCAGATAATCCAATGCATTTACTTCAAATGCCTTGAGGGCATATTCATCGTAGGCAGTAGTAAAGATCACATGCGGCGCTTTACCCAGTTCGCTCAACATATCAAAACCGGTTTTCCCTGGCATCTGGATATCGAGGAATACCAGGTCAGGTTGGAGGTTTTCGATTACATCGATCCCCTCGGCCGCATTGGCAGCTTCACCGATCACTTCAATTTCAGGGAATTCGGATAATAATTTTCTTAGTTCTGTACGGGCCAGACGTTCATCGTCGATCAGTACTGCCTTTATCATAAGTGTTCGTTTAAGCGGGTTCTGTTACCGGAATTTTTACTCTTGCTTCCACCATATTGCCATTACTCTCCTGGATATGGAAATCTGCTTTATCACCAAAAAGAAGCTGCAGCCGGTTGCGGGTACTGTTGATTCCAAAGCCATCGCCATTGATGTGTCCGGATAAGCGTCCGGTATTTTGTACCAGTAATTCGTGGTAATTATCCCGGAAATCAGAAATAATGCGTACCACTCCCCCTTTCATCTGCTTACCAATTCCGTGTTTGATGGCATTCTCCACCAGGGTTTGCAGCATCATGGGCGGAATGGGTTGATCGAGGGTATCTTCATCGATCTGGTATTCCACTTTCAGCCTGTCTTCAAACCGGATATGTTCCAGCGCCAGGTAATCCCGTACGATATTCAGCTCTTTCTCCAGCGGTACCGTTTCTGATTTCTCCGACTGCATACTACTACGAAGAATATTGCTGAGTTCGGTGATGGCATCCCTGGCCCGACTGGGATTTTCATCAATCAAGGCCCTGATACTGTTGAGGGCATTAAAAATGAAATGGGGATTAATATGGGCTTTGATGGTCTTCAGCTCCAGTTCTTTTACCAGCGCTTCCAGTTTAAGGGTATCTACCTCCTGTTTCCGGCTCTTCGCCACATAATGGTAAATATAATAGATCAGTGTCCAGGGAATGATAAAAAGTCCAATATCCAGGGTAGCCCCCAGTAACCGGGCTGGAAAATCGATCCAACGCTGTACATCAGTCTGAACATCAAAGAGTTGCACCAGTGCCATGAACAACAGGCTACAAAGCAGACTGGTTATGACAATTCCCATTGCTATCCGGGGTATCACTTTTTCAATCGGCAATAATAACCAGCCGCTCCGCTTGATAAAGGCCCGGAACATATGGGTGGTAAAAATCCCGGATATGAATATCAGTCCCACCCGCACAAACAGGCGCTGATCAATCTTGGAGGGGGTGAAGGTATATACGAAAATTACCATAGTCAGGGCCACGAAGGTCCAGCCCAGTACCTGGCAAATCCAATAATATTTAATTCCGCGTGGTAGCATATAGGCAAATCTAGCTGTTTGTTCCACCCCTAATATACCGAATTGTACTAATGGCCAAATAAATTGGGACGGGGGTAACTGGCCGGGATGGATGGCAGCCAACTATTTTAGGACGGATTTGTTAAATTCTTTACTCATACGCTTTATTTTTACCGAATGGAAATTAAACCGGGGCCACTTTTAGAACAGATCAATCAGCCATCCGACCTCAAGAAGCTGGGAAAAGAACAATTGCACCAGGTTTGTGACGAGCTCAGGCAGTACATCATTGATGTAGTGAGTGTGCATGGAGGGCATTTTGCAGCCAGCCTGGGTGTGGTAGAACTGACTACAGCCCTGCACTATGTTTATAATACCCCATACGACCAACTGGTTTGGGACGTGGGTCACCAGGCATACGGACATAAAATTTTAACCGGTCGCCGTGATAATTTCCCAAGCAACCGCAAATACGGTGGCTTGTCTGGCTTTCCCAAACGCTCTGAAAGTGAATACGATACGTTTGGAGTAGGCCATTCCTCCACCTCCATCTCAGCCGCCCTGGGTATGGCTTTGGCGGCCAAATACAAAGGTGAAGACCGCAAATCAGTAGCTGTGATTGGCGATGGCTCCATGACTGCAGGTATGGCCTTTGAAGCAATGAACCATGCCGGAGTTTCTGATGCCGATATGCTGATCATCCTGAATGACAATTGCATGAGCATCGACCCCAATGTAGGTGCCCTGAAAGAATACCTTACAGATATCACCACTTCACCAGCCTATAACCGATTCAAGGACGATGTTTGGAAAGCGTTGGGTAAACTCCCGGTTGGCGGAAATTTCTCAAGGGAAATGGCATCCAAACTGGAGCACTCGATCAAGGGCATGCTGAATAAAAGCAGCAACCTGTTTGAGGCATTGAAAATCCGGTACTTTGGTCCAATCGACGGACATAATATCACCAAACTGGTAGATACCCTGCAGGACCTGAAAAATATTCCTGGTCCAAAGATTCTGCACATTATTACAGTGAAGGGCAAGGGCTATGAGCTGGCCGAAAAAGACCAGACCAAGTGGCATGCACCCGGGCTCTTCGACAAGATTACCGGCGAGATATTCAAGAAAAAATATGACACCCCTCAGCCTCCCAAATACCAGGATGTATTTGGCCACACGATTCTGGAACTGGCAGAACAAAATCCCGCCATCTTTGGAATCACGCCCGCAATGCCATCGGGATCATCACTGAAGATTATGATGGATAAAATGCCGGATCGGGCACTGGATGTAGGCATTTGTGAACAGCATGCAGTAACCGTGAGTGCGGGATTAGCAACACAGGGCATGAAAGTGTACTGTAATATTTATAGTTCTTTCATGCAAAGGGCTTATGATCAGGTAGTACATGATGTTGCCATTCAGAAATTACCGGTTGTATTCTGCCTGGACCGTGCGGGACTGGTAGGCGAAGACGGACCAACTCACCACGGTGCTTATGATATTCCTTATTTCCGTTGTATTCCAAACCTGATCCTCAGTGCACCGATGAATGAAGCGGAACTGCGCAACCTTATGTATACAGCTCAACTGGAGTCCACCAAACTTCCTGTTGTGATTCGTTATCCACGAGGTGAAGGTGTTATGCCGGAATGGAGAACAGAAATGAAGGAAGTGGAAATAGGAAAAGGGCGCAAACTGAAAGATGGGGAAGAGATTGCCGTGTTGAGTTTCGGTCATCCTGGAAATTTTGCGGCAAGTGCCATTCGTGAAGTGAAACAATATGGCATCAATGCAGGCCATTACGACCTGCGATTTGTAAAGCCCCTGGATGAAGAAATGTTGCATGAAGTATTCCAGCGTTACACAAAGATCATTACAGTTGAAGATGGTACAATAGTAGGTGGAGTTGGTTCCGCTGTATTGGAATTCATGGCTGCACATAATTACAAGGCAGAAGTCAGAATGCTTGGTATTCCCGATCGTATCGTGGAGCATGGCAGCCTGAAGGAATTACATCGCGAATGTGGTTATGATGCCAATGCTATTGCGGAAACCTTGCGAGATATGATGAAGGAAAAAGTGATGGTTCAATTGTTACAGTGATAGCACTGCACCATTCCATCCAGGAATAATTGTATGGTCTGCATCTCTCCGGAAATGCGGACCATATTTTTTAAACTAATCAAATGCAGGTAGTACAAATTCATCCTCCTCCCGTTCTTCATTCCATTCTACGATGAAATTATTACGACCCTCGCCTACAATAAGGCGCATGTATTTCTGCTGTACCAGTTCCAGCATACTCAGGAAGGTAAAAATGGCATGAATGCGGTTTTCGCAGACTTCAAAGAGTTTCTCAAAACTCATGGTCTTTTTAGTTCGACAAATATCCAGGACACTTTCCCGGCTTTGCTCCATGGTGTAATTGTATTGCACCACGGTATGTACTGGTTTGTTGTTTCGATCGTACACTTTTTGCATCACTTTTTCAAACGACTTCATCAGTTTGAACAAGGTGATCTGCTGGATCTCTGATCCTTCACTGGCTTCTTCGCCGATATGGCTCAGCTCCTTGTGAGCATTGCCTCGCTTCACCATCAGCATCCGCACCGCTTCCATCTCTGCCAATTCAGCTGCTGCCTGCTTGTATTTTCTGTATTCGAGCAGTTTATCAACCAGTTCCTGGCGCGGATCAATCTCATTCCCCTGTGCATCAATCTCCTTGCGCGGTAAGAGCATCTTGGCCTTGATCCGCATCAGGGTAGATACAAACAATATGAATTCGCTGGATAACTCAATATTGAGTTTCTCCTGGCCATGAATGAAATCCAGGAAATCATTGATGATCCGGGTAATCGGAATATTATAGATATCCAGTTCATCCCGCTCAATAAAGAACAACAACAGGTCAAAGGGTCCTTCGAACTGCGGCAGTTTGATCTGGTAAGAGGGTTGCTGCGCGGCCATACTTCACAAAAATTAAGCTTCCCGGGAAACCCGGGAAGCGCGAAAGATACGAAACTTAAAATTTTGCTGATAAACCCACACCCAAGAGGGATCTTACCTGGGTACCGGGCGAATTTCCATTCGGCCCAAATTGTTTTACATCATCATCGTAAATCAGATCGAAGTTATATGTTACACTCAGGAATTTATTCACTTTCATCGCAATGCTGTTGGTCCAGAAGACGTCAATATTCTTGGGTTGGGCACCAATTTTTGCATCCGTAATCGGATCCCGCTTTCCTGCATAGTTGGAGAACAGATCCAGCCTGGACTTATACGATACATTCTTAAGCACTTCCTTAAAAAAGTTGGCCGACAAATAAGCACCTGCTTCCATGGCCACTTTCCTGTTGGGGTTTACGCCATACAGCGCCGCCAATGGGGTTTCCTGGCCGCCATCCGGTAAAGGAATCTGGCCGTTTTCATAATAATAGCTATACGGATCATTACTCACAATTACCCAGCGTGCGGATATCGGTGACAACATCACACTGAAATAAGAAGTAGGCTTCCATTCAATACCCGGAGAAATCAGCATATAGGCCGGAGCAAAAAGTCCGGATATACGGCGACGAATACCTTTACCCAGATAATCGTAATCATACCCATCGGTCATCTGGGTCCGCAGGTTATATACTCCAACCAATGCCCATTTATCATTGATTTTTTGTCCGGCTTTGCTGTAAAAATCAATTTTATCATCTGTCTTGCGGGTTCCTACTGAACTGGTACGCTGTACCGCATATCCAAGATCCAGGGTATTATCCCAGAAGAAATTCCCTTTTTTCTTGTTGGCAAAGAGGGTGGAATAACCTGCTACTGAAATGGAAGAACGCTCCGCTCCAGCTGCCCAGTTGCGTGCACTACCCTGGGCGAGGTTCAGATTAAATAGCCCACCTTTACGCCAGCCTTTTGCATTGTATTTATAGGTGGTATCATCGTAAGTGGCTCTTTCCGCACTTTTTTTGAGTCCGCTTACTGTGGCATCCTGGGCTGACAAAGACCCGGCCAGCAAAAAAATTCCGCAAAGCAGGGTCATGGTTTTTTTCATAGTCATTATCTCATTCATTAGTTAATAAAAAAGGCATTTTGAGAACGTCAAAATGCCCTTGCAAATATATGTAGAAGAATTTTTATTTCTTTCTTAGCTCATCGCGGATTTCCATCAGCAAGGATTCCGTAGGTGTTGGGCCGGCTGGTGGTGCCTCGGGCACCGGTGGTCTGCGGAGTATGGCTTTGATGAACACATAACAAACAAGCGCAACGATAATGAAATCCAGCAGCGCGGTCATAAAAGCCCCATACTTAAAAGTAATGGCTTCTGCTATCACTGCATTATTCGCATCCAGTTGTGCCTCTTTGATCGTGAGGGTCAATTTGGAAAAGTCTTTGCCGCCGGTGATCAATCCCAGGATGGGGGCAATCAATCCTTCGGTAAAAGAGCCTACCAGTTTCGTAAATGCTGTACCCATCAGGAAACCGATGGCTACATCCACCAGGTTGCCTTTTGTGGCAAATGCTTTAAAGTCAGAGAAAAATCCCATAATGAGTTGTTTTAAGTTATCTGTCTAAATATATGTTCAAGATAAATATTTTTGCCGGATGTCTCCAAAATTGCTGAACTGGTTTCTTTTTGCCGCGCTTGCACTCATCTGGGGCAGCTCCTTTATTTTGATGAAAGCCGGCATGGAAGCACTTTCAGCTTACCAGGTAGCCGCCATCCGCATGTTAAGTGGTGGCCTGATCCTGCTCCCCCTGGCATTGAAATCGTTTCGTGAAATCCCCCGGGAAAAAATTGGAATTGTGGTGCTTTCGGGATTCCTGGGCAGTTTTTTCCCGGCTTTTTTCTTTTGCATTGCCGAAACAAAAATAGATAGCTCACTAGCTGGTATATTGAATGCGTTGACGCCAATGTTTACCATCAGCATTGGTGCGTTGTTTTTCCAGTTACAGATTAATGCAGCCAAAATTGCCGGTGTATTACTTGGCTTTATCGGTCTTTGCCTTTTATTCCTGGTCCGCGGGAAACTGGATCTGAGTTATCTCTCCTACTCCTCTCTTGTGATTCTTGCCACCCTTTGTTATGGGATCAATGTGAATATGGTGGCCCGGCACCTGAAAGGAATTGGTTCTGTTAGTATCGCCTCTTTTGCCTTTGCCTGCCTGATCCCGCCTTCTCTGGCAGTTCTCTGGAAGACCGGTTATTTTGAAACGGATAGGCTCCCTGATAGTCGAACCTGGTGGATGGCTACCGGTTCGGCCGTGGTACTGGGTGTAATGGGAACGGCCCTCGCCTCCATCATTTTTTACATGCTGGTGAAGAGGGCCGGAACCTTGTTCGCTTCACTGGTTACTTATGGTATTCCCTTTGTTGCGATTGGGTGGGGATTACTTTTCGGAGAATCCATCACCCTGGCGCAGGTTGGCTGCCTGTTGATCATTCTTGCCGGGGTCTACCTGGTGAACCGGAACAAATGACTTATACCGCCATGATTTCTTTTTCTTTCTGTGCCAGGTGTTTTTCCACCAGGGCAATATGCTTGTCGGTCAGCTCCTGCACTTCTTTTTCCGCATCTTTTGCAGCATCTTCACTCAGACCGTCTTTCTGCAATTTTTTAATCTGTTCGATGGCATCCCTGCGAATACTGCGGATCGCTACCTTGGATTGCTCTCCTTCACCATTACATCTTTTCACCAGTTCCCGGCGACGCTCTTCTGTCAGAGGAGGTAAAAACATCCGGATCATGGTTCCGTCATTCTGAGGATTTATACCGAGGTTAGAATTGATAATTGCACGCTCAATCGGCTGCAACATATTTTTCTCCCAGGGCTGAATGGTCAGCGTTCGTGCATCCGCCGCCGTTATATTGGCAACCTGGCCAATCGGTGTTGGCGAACCATAATAATCTACCACGATACCATCCAACATCTGTGGATTGGCTTTTCCGGCCCTAATCTTAACAAGCTCCACTTCCAGGTGATTGATCGCTTTTTTCATGGTATCACTGGCATCGTCCAGGATCATGGATAATTCTTCGGTCATGCTATAAAATTATTCGGGCAAAACTAAGGAAATGGAATTATTTCTTTTCCATCATGGGGTTTTCCGAAAGCGGAACCAGCTTGCCACCGGATTGTTTCAGGATCTCATTGGTGGGACCAACAAACAATTGCGGCCTGCGTTTTCTCACCAGGTAAAGCAGGCCAATAATACTGAAGAAGATGCCAAAAAATATGGCCATCAATGCCGTTGTTCCCAGTTCCTGCAGGTAAAACCCTAGTGCGATTACCACTGTATTAAGCGATGTTAGGGTAATAGCAATTGCACGATGCGACAGGCCCAAATCCAGCAATAAATGATGAATATGATTTCGGTCCGGAGAAAAAGGCGAACGGCGATGCAGGATCCGGATCCCAAAGACACGCAGCGTATCCATCAGTGGTATCATCAGGATACCAAAGCCCAATGCCGGAGCGGCTAGTACAGAAAATGCCTGTCCCGGCTCCATAGCAACATTAATAAATTTCACCACCAGCACTGCATTTACCAATCCGATCAGCAGTGATCCGGTGTCTCCCATAAAAATCCTGGCCGGCTGAAAATTGAATATCAGAAATGCCAGGAGTGCTCCTGCCATTGCGAATGCCATCACGGCTTCCGGTAAATGTCCAGTCAACACAAAATAGGTTCCGAATACTGTAGTGCATAACAGTCCCAGGCTGCCGGCCAGTCCATCTACCCCATCAATCAGGTTGAAAGAGTTCATCACCACGATTGCGGTCAGATAGGTAAAAAGCAGACTAAATGACTCCGGCAATTCGTTCACCCCCAGGAACCCCTGCATACTATGGATCTGAAGTCCGCCATAGTAAATGATGATAAATGCGGCCAGTACCTGCCCAATGAATTTTTTTACCGGTGAAATGATGATGATGTCATCTTTCAGTCCCATGTAAAAGATTACCACTGCAGCAGCCAGGTAAAATTGCAGGTTTTTACTTTCCTGGAAATTGGCGATCAGCAACACGGAAAACAGAAATCCGGCAAAAATCCCCAATCCCCCCAGGGCTGGAATAGCTGCCTGGTGAATTTTTCGTTCATCCGGAATATCATAGATCTTCTTCATGGCGGCCACCCGAATGATTACAGGAATAGCCAGAAAGGTTATCGTAAATGCGATGGTTAATGATAGAACGACGTCAAACATGTGCTGCTGTTTCCGGTTTGGAGATGATCTGCTCCTTAAAAAATCGTACCCTGGACTATAAACGAAAAAAAGCCCTGTTTAGTCTTATCCTCCTGTAAAGATCGGGTCAAAAAAGTTAGATTTGCTCCACAATTTGTGAATATGGCCAGTTTACAGGAAATCGCTTCGCAGATCAGAAGAGATATTGTACGGATGGTGCATGGCGCTTCCAGCGGTCACCCTGGCGGCTCTTTGGGATGCACGGACTATTTTACCGCGCTTTATTTCAAGGTCATGAAGCACCATCCTGAATTCAGCATGGATGGTCATAATGAGGATTTGTTCTTTCTTTCCAACGGACATATTTCACCGGTATATTATTCCACCCTGGCCCGCGCCGGTTATTTTGATATCAAAGAACTTTCCACATTCCGCAAACTGAACAGTCGCCTTCAGGGTCATCCTGCCACCCACGAACACCTTCCTGGAATCCGGATTGCAAGTGGCTCATTGGGACAGGGAATGAGTGTGGCAATAGGGGCGGCACTTGCCAAAAAACTAAACAAAGATCCCTACCTGGTATTCTCCCTGCACGGGGATGGTGAACTGGATGAAGGTCAAAACTGGGAAGCAGCCATGTTTGCTGCCCATCATAAAGTTGACAACCTGATTGCTACCATCGATTGGAACGGCCAGCAGATTGACGGCTCTACCAAAAAAGTAATGGATCTCGGTGAACTCGATAAAAAATTTGAAGCCTTCGGTTGGGAAGTATTGATTCTCGAAAAGGGAAATGATGTAGATGCAGTAGTAGCTATGCTGGAAAAAGCCAAAACACTCACTGGCAAAGGGAAACCCATTGTTATTCTGATGAAAACCGGCATGGGTGCAGGTGTGGATTTTATGGAAGGCAGCCACGAGTGGCATGGCATCGCGCCTAATGATGAACAACTGGCAAAAGCACTTGCACAGCTTCCTGAAACATTGGGTGATTATTAACCCAGCTCCATATTGGAGGCGGCAGCTTTCCGGGCCGGCAGCCAGGATGCCAGGAAGGCGACCAGCACTACGGTTGCACTTACCAGTAAAAAATCTGGCCACATGAGCTTTACCGGGTAATGATTGATGACAAAACTGCCACCTTCCAACTTGATCAATTCAAATTTTTGCTGTGCCCAGCAGATGAGCAAAGCCAATGCCATACCCACCCCCGCTCCAATGCCCGCCAGCAAAAAACCTTCACTGATAAAGATTCCCTGAATCCTTCCGGAGGAAGCGCCCATGGCTTTCAATACCTGGATATCTTTCTGTTTTTCGAGTACCAGCATGGTCAGGGAGCCAATCATGGTAAAGGCAGCCACCACCAGGATCAGGGAAAGCAATATATAAATCACCCATTTCTCCATCTGCATAACACTGTAGAGTCCCTGGTTTTGCTGGTACCTGCTCAAAACCGTGTAGTTTTTACTCAGCAGTTTTTCCAGGTTTTGTATGATGTCTTTTTCATCTGCACCAGGCTGAAGGGCGATTTCCACCCCGCCATATTCATCCGGCTCAAGGCTGAGCAGCCGTTTCAGGAAATCCAGGTTGGTAAGCACATATTTATTGTCAAACTCCTGCTGAACTGCAAAGGCCCCGGCTGTTCGCAGGTTTTCTGCTATCAGCGCCGACATCGGGTCAGACACATTGATGCCTGCACCACGCTTGGGCAGATAAGCTGTTACCGGTAATAGTTCTCGGTCGCTCCACAAACCTAGTGCAGACTCCACTCCAACGCCCAAAATAGCCCGGGGCTGTTCTGCCGTACCCAGGTTAAACTCTCCCACTTTTACATAATCAGCCATGGTGGTTACCTCTGTATATTGGCTATCCACCCCTTTCAGATACACAATGGTCTGCGCCTCCCCATTCTGCAACAGGGCTTTTTCCTCCACCACTTTCGACCAGGCTTTAATTCCGGGAATCCGGGCCATCGAAGCTTCCTGCTCCGGTGTTAGCCGGAGTAGTTTGCCCTCTGCAGGAACAATCTTTAATTCCGTGTAAAAAGTGGCGTACAGTGATTTCACCAGGTCTTCAAACCCGTTGAACACACTCAGTACCACAATCAGGGAGGCGGTGCCCACTACCACTGCCACAACGCTAACCCAGGCAATGATATTGATGGCATTGGTGGATTTCTTCGATTTGAAATAGCGCCAGGCGAATAGAAAATTCAAGGAGTCGGGTTTACTTTTCTTCTTTCTTTATTTTTTCAAACACTTCTTCCATCTTGAACACATAATCAAGGGTGTCATCCAGATAGAATTGGAGCTCCGGTATCCGGCGAACCTGGTTTTTGATGGCTGCCGCCAGTTCTTTTTTGATTTCCCAGGCGCGATCCTCGAGTTTTTTCATCGCGGCCTTGGGGTCGGCCACTTTAAAAAGGCTGATATAAATACGTGCCTCCAGTAAATCCGGGGTCATTTTAACGGATGAAATAGATACCATGCCACCATCTATCATGGTAAGGCCCAGGTGCTGAAACACCTGGTTCAGCACCCCCTGAATTTCACCTGCTACCTGCTTCTGTCGTTTTGTCTCCTTTTGCATGGGGTAATTGCTTGGTTACTGCAAAGAAACAAAGAATTCGGGAGCTGCCCCACCCTAAATTGACGTAGGTTTGCAGTTTCTAGTTAATTGGTAGAATGAAGAAATTTTCGCTCGTATTTAAATACCTCGCAGAAAAAAAAGCCAATATCGCGCTCTATTTTCTGTTTAACCTGCTCTCCATCGTTTTCTCCCTGGTTTCCCTGGCAATGCTGGCGCCCTTCCTGCAGCTGCTTTTTGGGTTGGAAAAACTGATGATTGAAAAGCCGGTTTTTGAATGGACCGCCTCCTCAGTACTCGACCAGCTGAAATACCAGCTGAGTGAACTGATCAATCAGAACGGTCCGGTTGCCGCCCTGGCTGCCATCTGTATTACAGTAATTGTTTCCATCTTTTTCAAGAACCTCTTTCTCTACCTCGGACTTCGCATGCTCACGCCCATGCGCAACCATGTGATGACCAAGCTACGCGGAGAACTCTATTCCAAGATACTCAGTCTGCCTATCGGTTATTTTACCGAACAGCGTAAAGGAGATATCATCAGCCGGATGAGTAATGATGTGAATGAAGTGGAATGGAGTATTATCGGGGCGATGGAAGTACTGGTGAAGGAACCCCTCACCCTGATCCTGATCATCAGCTCGCTGATCTTTTTGAGTCCGCAACTGTCCTTATTTCTCGTGGTATTATTACCGGTAATGGGTTTTGTGATTGGGCGGGTGAGTCGCACCTTGAAAAAGCAATCCAACCAGGCCCAGGTGCAACAGGGATTGTTGTTAAGTGTACTGGATGAAACCCTGGGTGGCATGCGCGTGATCAAAGCCTTTAATGCCGAGAAACTGATCTCCGGTAAATTTGGCAGCATCAACAAACACCTGAATCATATCCGCAATACCATGAATTTCCGCCGCGATCTGGCATCGCCCATGTCGGAGTTCCTGGGTGTGCTGGTCTTGTGTGCGATCCTCTGGTTTGGAGGACAACTGGTATTGAATAACAAAGCCGGACTGGATGCTGCAGGTTTTATCACCTACATTGTTTTCTTTACACAGATCATCAATCCATCCAAGGCTTTCTCCAATGCCTTTTATAATGTGCAAAGAGGAACAGCCGCCATTGAACGTATTGAAGAAGTAATCAACGCCCCGGTTAAAGTGATAGAAGCCACTGCTCCGAAAACACTTTCTTCGTTTAACCATAGCATTGAGTTCCGTAATGTATCCTTTGCATATGAGGAAACAACGATCCTGGAAGACATCAATCTCGTAATTGAAAAAGGAAAAACAATTGCACTGGTTGGTTCCTCCGGATCAGGAAAATCCACATTGGCCGACCTGGTGCCCCGTTTTCATGATGTAACCAAAGGAGAGATCCTGATTGATGGGGTGAACATCAAGGAATACTCACTGTCATCCATACGCGATCAGTTGAGCATCGTAACCCAGGAGCCGATCCTGTTCAATGATACCATTGCATCCAATATCTCACTGGGTATGCCGGAGGCCGACCAGGCATCCATTGAACAGGCAGCAAAAGTGGCGAATGCACATAGTTTTATCATGCAGAAAGAAGCCGGTTATGAAACCAATATTGGGGATCGCGGCAGTAAACTCAGTGGTGGTGAACGTCAGCGACTCACCATTGCCCGGGCAGTGCTGAAGAATCCGCCCATCCTCATCCTGGATGAAGCCACCAGCTCTCTCGATACAGAAAGTGAACGCCTGGTGCAGGACGCGATTGATAATATGATGCAACATCGCACCAGTATTGTGATCGCCCACCGCCTCAGTACCATCCGCCATGCGGATGAGATCATCGTTTTGCAGAAAGGCCGCATCGTGGAAAGAGGCAACCACGAAAGTCTCTTATCTCAGCAGGGATTTTACAAGCGGTTAGTGGATATGCAGGAGGTAAAATAAATTTGAATCATACAAATACATACACATGAGACAATTTTTCCTTGGCTTATGCCTTTTGGGGGGATTGAGCCTGGTCCAGGCGCAGCAACCCGTAAGTTATGAGCAGGCATTCAAAGGGGCACCTACCAATATGATGCAGCCCCTGCCCATGGTTAGCAAATGGCTCGATGGAAAACATTACCTGGAAACCCGTACCGAAAACAATGTTCGCCAAACAGTAAAGGTGAATGCAATTAGCGGAGTGGCAGAAGCCTATACTCCTCCCCCGGCTGAAAAACCAGCTCCGGCGGTACCTGCGATTGCGGTTATGGGTGCCCGTAACCAAACCAGTTCTCCCGACGGCAAGTATTTTGCCTACACCAAAAAGGATAACAATCTGTATATCCAGGAGATTGCTACCAAAAAAGAAATTCAACTGACTAAAGACGGGAACGATTCTGTACTGAATGGATATGCGTCCTGGATCTATTTCGAAGAGATCCTGGGCCGCGCTTCCCGCTACAAAGCATTCTGGTGGAGCGAAGATGGCAAACACCTCGCCTTTATGCGCTTCGATGAAAGTGGCATGCCCGTTTTCCCAATTTATGTGGCAGATGGCCAGCATGGATACCTGGAAAACAATCGTTATCCCAAACCGGGTGATAAGAACCCGGACGTGCGTATTGGTATCGTAAATATTGAAACCGGCGCAACCACCTGGGCTGATTTCAATGAAAAAGAGGATCAGTATTTTGGTACGCCGGTATGGACCCCAGCCGGACAACTTTGGATTTCCTGGATGAACCGTGGACAGGATCAGCTGAAAGTCTACAATGTGGATTTGAATTCAGGAGCCAAATCACTGGTGTATGAGGAAGCACAAAAAACCTGGATTGACCTGGATGATACCGACCGCTTCGAATTCCTGCCTTCCGGTAAAGGATTTATCCTACGCAGCGATGTGAGTGGCTGGAAACATTTTTACCTGCATGATATGAGTGGCAAAAGGTTGGCGACACTGACTTCCGGAGATTTTACAGTTGGCGCAATTCATAAAATTGATGAAAAGGCAAAACGCATCTATTTTGATGCACGCAAGGAAAACAGCGCCCGCACAGACCTCTACAGTGTTGGCATGGATGGGAAAAACATGCAGCGGCATTCTTTTGGCGATTATACCTTCCGCGGCATGACCATTTCTCCTGATAACAAATATTTTATCACCACCTATTCCAATCTGCAAACTCCGCCTACAATGGTGTTAGCAGACATGAAAGGAAAGGTTATTCGTGAACTGGGAACATCAAAAGGAAAAGGTGCTGACATGTATGCACAACCGAAAAGGGAATTGGTTCGCGTAAAGTCTGCTGATGGATTGTTTGATCTGCCGGTATTGATTACCTATCCGATTGGATTTGACCCTGCGAAAAAATATCCTGTCATCATTAATATTTATGGCGGTCCGAATGCAGGAACGGTGTATGATACCTATCGTGCAAACCCAACCGAAATCTGGTGGGCCCAGGAGGGACTGATACAGGTTGCGATCGACAACCGTAGCAGTGGGCATTTTGGTAAAAAGGGAATGAACTTTATTCACCGTCAGTTGGGTAAATACGAAATCGAAGATTACATGAGTGCAGCAGGTTGGTTGCGCAAGCAGCCCTGGGTAGCAAGTGACCGGATCGGTATCACAGGTGGCAGCTTTGGAGGTTATATGACTGCTATGGCTTTGACATATGGTTCGGATTACTTCACTCATGGTATTGCGAATGCATCTGTAACAGACTGGAGTTTGTACGACACTCATTACACCGAGCGCTTCATGGATACCCCGGCTGAAAATCCTGAAGGATATAAAGTCACTTCAGTGATGACCTATGCAGATCGTTTAAAGGGCACCCTTCGCATTGTGCATGGTACTACCGATGATAACGTACACATGCAGAACAGCGTGCAGTTAATCAACAAACTGCAGGACCTGGGCAAACCCTTCGAAATGATGATTTACCCGAATGAACGACACGGCATTGGTGCCAATGTTCGCGCCAAGCGTGAGCACCTGGTTTCCGAGAATGCCAGCTTCTTCTACAAACACCTGCTGAACAAGCCGGTTCCGGAGGTCTTCTGGAAAAAAACAGAGCGCAAAGCATTTTAATAGTACGATTTTAAGCAAGGCTTAATAACTTCTCAAAGAGGTGTAGTAACTTAGATACTACACCTCTTTGATTTTTATGACAAACCGCCGTCAATTCATCAGTAAACTGACCGCTCCCTTTCTGGCTATGCCGGTATTATCGGAGCTGACTTTACCTTCCTGTGCCAGTCCTTACGAAGGACCTGTTTTAAAAGTTGCACTGATGGGATTGGGAGGATATGCTTCGCGGGTTGCTGATGCTATGCAGGCCTGCAAAAAGGTCAGGATCACAGGGCTCGTAAGTGGCACACCGGAAAAGCTCAAGTCCTGGCAGAAGAAGTACAATGTATCTGCCAAAAACTGTTACAACTACGAGAATTTCGATGCCATCAAAAACAATCCTGAAATAGATGCCGTCTATATCCTGACTCCGAATGCGCTGCACCATCCGCAGGCGCTGCGGGTAGCTGCTGCAGGCAAACACGTGATCTGCGAGAAGCCAATGGCCCTCAATGCCCGGCAGGGAAAAGAAATGGTGGAAACCTGTAAAAAGGCCGGCAAACAATTACTGGTTGGTTATCGCATGCATTTTGAAGCCAATACGGTAGATATCATACAGCAGCGTATCAATGGAAATTTTGGAAAGATTCTTTTCTTCCAGGGACTCAGTGGTTTCCGGATCGGGAATCCCAGTCAATGGCGACTCAACAAAGAACTGGCAGGTGGTGGAGCCATGATGGATATCGGAATTTATTCGGTTAATGGAGCCCGTTATATGGTGGGTGAAGATCCTGTTTGGGTAACAGCGCAGGAAACCAAAACCAATCCAACGCTCTTCAGGGAAGGGGTAGATGAAACCATTCAGTTTCAGATGGGTTTTCCCGGAGGTGCAGTAGCTTCCTGTTTATCCACGTATAACATGAATAACCTGGATCGATTTTTTCTGAATGGAGAAAAAGGCTTCGCGGAACTCTATCCCGCATCCGGATATGGTCCCATCAAAGGAAGAACACACCAGGATGAATTGAATCATCCGCATGTGGCGCATCAAACCACGCAGATGGATGAAATGGCCGCCATTCTGCTTGAAAATAAAAAACCATTGGTACCGGTCGACGGCATAGAAGGCTGGAAAGATCTGGTCATCATCGATGCCATTTACAAAGCCACTGCAACTGGCAAAAAGGAACCTATCCTTTATTGATCATTATACTGCTACAAAAAATTAGGGAGCCACTTTTTAGTAGCTCCCACTTCTAACTTCTTTTTTCACTTCTGACGTCTCACGTCTCACATTTCACTTATTCATCGTATTCTTCGCTTCAATACTCAAGGTCGCATGTGGCACTGCACGCAGGCGCGCTTTATCAATCAGCTTTCCGGTAACCCGGCAAATACCATAGGTTTTATTCTCGATGCGCATCAACGCTTTTTCGAGGTGATCGATAAAGGTGATCTGTCTGCTGGCCATCTGTGCCAGTTGCTCACGCTCCATACTCACACTTCCATCTTCCATGGTCATATAACGGCTTTCACTTTCATCACCACCCATTTCATCTTTACGGGTGATCAATCCCTGTAGGTAAGCCAGTTCTTTTTTTGCGGCGTCCAGTTTTTTGTTAATCAACTCTCTGAACTCTGCCAATTCTGCATCACTGTATCGCATAGTAGGTCCGGTTTGAATAGGAGCCTCCTGATCCAACACACTCTTGGTGAAATCAGGATTGTACGGCTTCACGGTTTTAGTTTTTATTTCTGGCACCACCCACTTGGTCGGTCTTTTTTCTGGTGGTGGAGCCGGTTTCTTAATAGGGATCGGGGTCAATTGCTTTGAATCGTCCTTCACCGATGCCGGTTTCATAACAGATGGCTTCCCAATTGGTTGGCGAATTGTTTTGACTGCCGGTTTTTTTCCTTTTCCTTCTGCTTTGGAAGCGGGGCTTTTAGCCGGGGCTGCCGGCGCTTTCTCCTGTTTGGGAGGTTCTGTTTTTTTAATAGGTTCTACTTTTTTTGCTTTATCGGCTTTTACTGGTGGTTCTGCATTCTTGGCGACAACTGCTTTTGCCGGAGCTTCAGCTTTCGCTGCCTGTGCTTTGGCGGGTGCAGGTTTTGCGGGAGCTGCTTTAGCAGGCGCCTTTGCAGGAGCTGCTTTGGCAGCCACTGGTTTCGGAGCTGCTTTAGGGGCCGCTTTCGAAGGAGCTGCTTTTGGAGCTGCCTTTGCAGGTGCTTTCGCTGCTGGTTTGGCCGCTGGTTTCGCAGGAGCCTTCGCAGCAGGAGCTGCTTTTTTTGCGGGAGCCGGTTTAGCTGCTGCTTTCTTCGCAGGGGCAGCCTTGGAAGCCGCTTTACTGCCTGCCGCCGATTTTGCCGGTGCAACTTTTTTCGCTGATCCAGCTGCTTTAGCAGCCGGTGCTTTTTTGTTGGTTGCCATAAATATTCCTTTTTCCGGTGATCAATGTCCTATTTATATGTCAGGATCTGCTTAGTTTATTCACCCAAACTTTGACCTCCTGTTCATTCACCTCCACAGGAATGCCCTCGTTTAGCTGATCTACTAATTCGAGCTCATCCGCCAAAACCTCTGTTTTAATGTAGTTGGCAAATTGCTTAACCGAATCTGCCAGACTTCCAATTCCTGCCAGCTTGATAGCAATCCGGTCAGTGAGTTCATATCCATTATCCTTGCGGATCTTCTGGATTCTGTTCACCAGCTCGCGGGCATTGCCTTCCTGCTCCAGTTCCGGTGTTACTGTCACGTCCAGGGCCACAGTTAATGCTCCTTTTGAGCTTACCAGCCAGCCCGGAATATCCTCACTGGATATTTCCACCTCATGGATTTGTAATATTAAGGGTTCGCTATCAATTTCCAAAGAATATGATCCTTCTTTTTCCAGCTTTGAAATGGCTTCCTGATCAAAGGCCTGAATAGCGGCCGATACAGCCTTCATTTTTGCCCCTACCCGCTTGCCCAGCGCCTTAAAATCCGGTTTGATCTTCTTTTTAATAAATCCTTCCGCATCGGTCAGGTACTGCAGTTCTTTCACATTCACTTCCGACTTGATCAGGTCTTCCACTTTCAGTAACTGTTCTTTCATCGCCGGGTTCAATACCGGGATCAGCACTTTCTGCAAGGGTTGCCGTACCTTGATATTCACTTTTTTCCGCAAACCTAATACCAGAGAGGAGGCATCCTGGGCCAGTTTCATGCGTTCTTCCAGGCTTTGGTCAATCCGGCTCTCATCCGGCTTTGGATACAATACATGATGAACCGACTCTCCTTTTAGACGACCCGTTACCTCATTCAGGTTGCAGAACAACCAGTCTGCAAAAAAGGGCGATACCGGTGCCATCAGCCTTGCGATGGTCTCCAGGCATTCATATAAGGTCTGGTAAGCCGCAATCTTATCCTGGCTATAATCCCCTTTCCAGAACCGGCGTCTGCACAAGCGTACATACCAGTTACTCAACTGCTCATCCACAAAATCTTCAATGAGTCGGCCTGCCTGGGTGGGTTCATAATCATCAAATGCCGCAGTCACTTCCTTCACCAGTGTATTCAATGAGGACAGGATCCAGCGGTCAATTTCCGGCCGCTCTTCCAGCGGGATGGCTGCCTCTTTAAAAGCAAATCCGTCCACATTTGCATAAAGCACAAAAAACTGGTAGGTATTATATAAGGTGCCAAAGAACTTCCGCTGTACTTCACGGATGCCCTCCAGGTCAAATTTCAAACTATCCCAGGGGGATGCATTGGTGATCAGGTACCACCTGGTAGCATCCGCGCCAAAGGTTTCAATGGTCTTGAAAGGATCCACCACATTGCCCAGGCGTTTACTCATCTTATTGCCATTCTTGTCCAGCACCAATCCATTCGACACTACCGTTTTGTAGGCAACGCTATCATACAACAAAACTCCCAGTGCATGTAAGGTATAAAACCAGCCACGGGTCTGGTCCACGCCTTCTGCAATGAAATCAGCCGGATAATTCTGCTCAAAGGGTGCATTGAAGGGCTGCTCAGCTCCTGCTTTCAGCTTTTCCTGATCCAGTCCCCATTGTGCATAAGGCATGGCGCCACTATCAAACCACACATCAATCAAATCCGGTTCCCGATGCATAGGCTGACCGCTTTCACTTACCAGTACCACTTCATCTACATAGGGTTTATGTAAATCAAGGATGCCATCGTGCAAATAATTTTTATTGATATCTCCACCCAGCACTTCATTTGCCTTGCGGATTTCTGCATTTAACTCTGCAATGGATCCAATACATTTTTCTTCTTTTCCATCAGCTGTTCTCCAAATGGGAAGAGGTGTTCCCCAATAACGGGAGCGACTCAGATTCCAGTCCACCATATTCTCCAGCCAGTTGCCAAATCTGCCCTCTCCGGTTGCCTTGGGTTTCCAGTTGATGGATTTATTCAGTTCCACCATGCGGTCTTTCACTGCAGTAGTACGAATGAACCAGGCATCCAGCGGGTAATACAATACCGGCTTATCTGTTCTCCAGCAATGCGGATAACTGTGTTCATATTTCTCAACTTTAAACGCACGGTTTTCTTTCTTCAGTTTTACACTGATATCAACATTAACATCCACGTAAGCAGGATCATCCTTGTAATTCTTCACAAAGCGACCACTGAATTCTCCCAGTCCGTCTACAAATTTTCCTTCCCGGTCTACCATGGCCAGAAAACCGATACCATATTTCTTACCCACTTTGTAGTCATCCGCACCAAAGGCCGGCGCCGTATGTACGATACCGGTACCATCTTCGGTGGTTACAAAAGTATCACAGAGCACTCTGAAGGGATCACCTCCTGCAACAGCCGGACTGTTCGCGTCATACGGCAACAATTGTTCATAACGGGCACCCTCAATCGAAGATCCTTTAAACTCAGCTACTATTTTCCAGGGCAGTAATTTGGTCTCTGCTGTATAATTTTCAAAATCACCATTTTCGCCTTCCGGCTTGAAATACTTGCCCAGCAAGGATTTCGCCAATACTACGTTTACCGGCAGATGAGTATACGGGTTGAAGGTCTGCACCAGTACATAATCAATATTCGGTCCTACGGTCAAACCCAGGTTGCTTGGCAGGGTCCAGGGAGTAGTGGTCCAGGCGAGGAAGAAAATGTCAGACGTCAGATGTGAGACGTCAGATGTGAGACGCATGGAAGACTCAACAGCGTCAAAAAGAAACTGCGACTTCTCATCCTTTACTGCTTTGAACATCGCAACGGCCGATGTATCCTTCACATCTTTATAAGTGCCGGGTTGGTTCAGTTCATGCGAACTCAGTCCGGTTCCTGCTGCCGGAGAATAGGGCTGGATGCTGACACTTTTGTAAAGCAATCCCTTTTCATGCAGGCGCTTTAACAACCACCAGAGCGTTTCGATGTATTCATTTTCAAAGGTTACATAGGGATCTTTCAGATCCACCCAGTAACCCATTTTATTGGTCAGCTCATCCCATTTATCCTTAAACCGCAATACCGCTTCCCGGCATTTCTGATTGTATTCTTCAATGCTGATGCTCTTGCCAATATCTTCTTTGGTTATACCCAATTCCTTCTCTACTCCCAGTTCAATAGGCAACCCATGGGTATCCCAGCCGCCTTTTCTTTTTACCTGGAACCCCTGCATGGTTTTATAGCGACACACCAGGTCTTTCAGCGTCCGCGAGATCACGTGGTGAATTCCTGGCATACCGTTCGCGCTCGGCGGACCTTCATAAAACACGAATGAAGGAGCCCCTTCCCGCACTTCAATACTTTTTTCAAATGCCTGGTGCTTTGCCCATTTCTCGAGAATGGTTGTCTCGATGGATGGTAAATTCAACTGTTGAAACTCACGATACTTAGCTGCCATAAATAACTAGCTGATTCTTAAGTGCTTATAAAAACTAAAAGATTGAAATAAACGCGAAGTTACTGAAATTTGACCGCAACCCGATGGCAGCTTAAACCTCTAGCCCAGGTATTTGTAATTTTAGGAGAAGCCATCTACTTGACCAAACACTGCTTTGCCTGTTTCCTGGGATTCCTTTTCGGGTTTCAGCTTTCCGGATCTACCCTCCGGGCAGCAACCTTTTTGGTAACCAGCACCGCGAATGATGGTCCGGCTAGTCTTAGAAGCGCAATACTTTCCGCCACCGCAAATGGAACCACAGAAACAGATACAATCCTCTTTGCACTTACTGGTTCCGGTTCTTCCCTACCAACCATTCAACTGAGCACAGAGCTGCCGCCAATTCCTTCCAATCTTTTGATTGATGGAAGCAGGGCCGCGGGGCCGCGTGTGCCCCGCATCAATGCAGGCATTATTCTGAATTTCACGGGTCCGCTTAGCTTTCAACGCTTTCATTTTTTTCGCATTCTCGAGGCTACTGATATTACAATAAGGGGTATCGCTTTTCAAAACCTCCTGGGACCCTTTCAATTTGAACTGGCAGTAGCAGGTATTCAACTCAGAAATGCAAGCCGAATCCAGATTGGTGAAGAAGAAAAAGGCAATCTTTTTTCGGGGGCGATGGTTGCCCTGGTGAATGAAACCCGTAATGGTGTAGAAGCCGGCTTTGTGAGAGATGTTCGTGTTGTTGGTAATATAGTAGGATTGAATACAGCGCTTTCCAAAGCTGATTACAATGGTATCTACCTCGCCAACGCAAAACGCCTGAGGATGGAGAAAAATCTTTTTGTCAATACGGTATTACAGGTTACGGAAGCAACCAATACTGATGGCGATTTTGTAAATTTCATCGATAACCAGGCAAATAACATAGATGGACAACCGATTCCCGATGGTACTTTTTTATTACGACTGGAAGGTAGTACCGGCAGCAATGGGAAAACATTGATTGAAAACAATTTTCTCTACTCGGTTGACAGGGCGATCGAATTAAAATTCATAGAGCATCCCATTTTTATGCGGGCCAACTTATTTGCTTCCAGCAGTTCACAAGCCTGTGCAGAATTGCGGTTCGCCATCACCGTTACAGATTGTAAGGATGTCACTATTGGAACAGCTGATGGAGAGGGTACCAACCGCATTCGTGGTTCCATCTGGCAATATGGTACAGGAAAAATGATCGTTTGGCAGAACCAGTTATTAGGAGAGATTCATCCTTCGGCAACAGCAACACAGGGTACCAATACCATCACTTATTATTTTGAAAATATCCTGAAAGGGAAAACAGACCCGGGAGCAGTAGTGCAGCTATATGGCACCAATTGCTCAGATCCCTGCCCGCTTAAAACCTATATCAATGCTGCTACCGCAGATGCTGAGGGCAACTGGACCATCTCGCATAATTTCCTGACGGGCGCTTACTTTCTGACTGTTACAAAAAATGGCCAGACCGGATCACTGCAACCGATGGCCAATCAATCCAATCTTATCCGGTTGAATGATATCAGAATCACTGCTGATACTTGTGATGCTAACACAGGTTCCCTTGAACTCAGCCTGCCTAACCTGGATCCTGGTACTCAATTGAAATGGACTTCCTCAACTGGTGAATCCCTGGGTACGGATAAAAAGATTACCGGGTTACCAGCTGGCGATTATTTCCTGGTCAACAGGCAAAGCGCCGGAGCCTGCGAAACCACATTGGGACCGATACAGGTACCTGCAGTAAGCATTGAATTTGAGCCTGCACAATCAAGAGAGATATGGACCGACGCAAACCTGGCTGTTGAAATCGTTATAGAAGCAGAACCGGGATTGGAATATTTTCTGTTTGATCAGGCTTCAGGATCCACATCCGCTATTGATAGTTCCTCAACCGGTGTCTTTATCATAAACGCCGGTAGTTCTGACAAAAGCTATTATATCAGAATCAAGAAAGGTAATTGCTGGAGTGAAACCTCGACCATCCGGGTTCGGATTCGTAAAGCAGCCGGACTCTTTTTCCCAACTGCTTTTAGTCCCGATGGCGATGGCCGCAACGATACCTGGAAACCCATCACAGATGGTTCCTTTGAAATTTATAATCTCCGGATATACAATCGCCTGGGGCAATTGGTATTTGAATCCGGCATTCCGGACCAGGCCTGGGATGGCAAACTAAAAGGACAAATTCAATCTTCCGGAATCTATATCTGGGTGCTGGAAGCAAGAGACCGAACCAGCGTACAAATACGAAAAAAGGGACAACTCCTCCTCGTCCGATAACCCGCAAACGCCTGTAAAATTTACTAGCGACAGAGCCCCAGGTTCATAGTGGTAGAATTACGAATTAAGGAAAGTAAAGTCCCCAACGGGCAAGTGTAAACGAGAATTTCAGCTCTTTTTTCTGTTAAAAATCTCATTTACAGCCGGTAAGCACCCCGGATTTTTCCACATTTTCCAGCTTTGGCACAATTTCTGGTCACTATTTAAGCGAAAATTAAAACAAACAGATGTCAAGTACATCTTAAAAATATACCAGCTTGAACTGGTAATCTTTCTACGGTTTAGGGTTTAGGGGTTAAAATAGGGGGTTGTCTAGCCCCCTTCCTCATTTTTATATCTCACTTAATTTCATTCATCCACTGTTCTGTAAATTTTCTTGCTGTTTCAATCACCGGTTTACCTGCACGAAAAGCCATTTTCCAGCGATTCCCCTTACTCTCATAATTCTTATTCACAAAATATTTTACACCATTCTTTTCTATGAGTTCCGCATTAAAATCGATGTCTTTTGTTTCATCCAGAAATTGCAGCAACCGGGTTTTTACAAACAACATATGATTCACGGGATATTTGGCTTCCCAGTCCTTCAGCAAGCGCTGATTTCCAGCGGCTGCATCCTTTTGAAATTGCGGATAGTTCTTTCTATAGGCAGCAATCTGTTTATTGTTCGGATCTTCATTGGCCAACTGCTGCTTTTTTAAATCCGCCAGCATCTTTTCAAACATAGGTTTCATAGATGGGTCAGCTTTTTTAATACTGGCTTCCATGTCGGCAACTCCTTTTTTTCCATTCGCTATCATTTCTTTTTGCATATCCTCGGGAGTTTGAGGCACAAAAAGTTCGGGCTTTTCTTTCTCCCTCATTTCGTTATATTCTTTAATAAAAGCCGGACTCGCAACATATTTCTTTACATATGTCAGCAGGCTGCTGGCAACAGCCGCACGATTACCAACTGCAATATTGCGAGCATTGCGAACGCCTTGCTGATCAAGGGAACCCCAGAGAAAACTACCTGCAATTTTTTGATCCGCATACGTTTTGCTGATTCCCAGTTGCTTTAAAAAATCATCTGTAAAACGGCTGGCAGATTGAAAGGCAAATAAGCCGGATAAAAGAACCACCATGCATGCGGCGATTAATAGATTTACTTTTTTCATGATTAGGAAAGGTTTATTGTTATTTTAGTTAATGCTGGGATTAAATCCGGATGAATTCAACCCGTCTGTTTTGAGCGCGACCTGCTTTGGTTTGATTATCGCCAACCGGATCAGTTTCTCCTTTTCCGTCAGTCTCGATCCGCGATGCTTCAATTCCAAAATTTTCCACCAGGTATGCTTTTACGGAGGCTGCTCTTTTTCCTGACAACTCCAGATTACTGGCATCATTGCCGTCACTATCTGTATGACCAACAATTTTGATTCGAACAGCTTCTGCTTTTAGTACCTCAGCAAGCTGTTTCAGTACACCATTGCTTTGTTCTTCAATACGTGCGGATCCCTTTTCGAATAAAATTCCGGTAGTAGAAAACCTGCCTTCATTCAATAGTTTATGTCGGGTATCAGGCAGTCCTTTCGCCATCCGTATATTGCCCACGGCATACCCTACTTCAGCTTCTTCACCACCATATCGTCTTACTACAAAATAGAATTGATTGATGGTTGTATTGGGTGCTATCGCTTTTGGCAGATCATAGAGCTTGGTGCCATCCAGCCAGATTCGCAACCGCTCTTTCTGCACCTGCATTGATACATGTAATACCCGGTTGAAATACTCCTGCAACTTTCCATAGCGCTTCAAATCCGTATTCAGGTATTTCGATCGATTCTGAAACGTATACAAATGCAATTGTGAGTCATTATTTACAAGTGGCTGGATATTCAATTCAGTAGCAAATGTTTCAGTATATCCCTTTAAGAGTTCATTCGCCGTACTCGAATAGTTTCCGGAAGCCAGTACGCCAAAAGCAAGTACCGGAAAAGCCGCTTTGGGGTTGGTCTGCTTCATGATCAAATCAAACTCAACAGTAAAATTCTCCGATAGGGAATCCGTATTATCTGTCAGATAAGTAGCATTCTGAAAAAGCTGTACCCATTTCCCTTGAAACCCTTCAATTGTTACCACTTCTGCAGTACCATTGGTATTCCATTTGATCGGTAATTCTCCAATAGGATCAGAACTGAAATCATTGAAATAAACCAATTGCTCACCAGGAATAAAATCAAACCTGGACTGTGTTTTTAATCCAGTGTTTGCTTCTGGCTTTTTTTCTTTGGTGGTATCTGCAGGTCGTACAGCATCCATACCACCTGCTTCGATTTCATCAAGCGTTTTATCGATAGCGTTATCAATATGGCGATCAACACGCTGGTTAACCTTGGCTGTTGTTTTTGATTTTACTTTATTCAGTATCCTGGTTTGCGAATAGCCGACAAGCGTTATTCCAAAACATATAGTGAGTATTGCGATCCGCTTCATTTTACTTTCAATTTGGAAGGACAAATTTGCTTTGATAGCATCGCTGAAGCAAGTAGAATAGTCATGAACTGTGGTTTTCAGTACATGAAACGGAATACCATTTTTAGTTTTCATTTCATACAGAACAATTGACGGTTCATGTAAGTCTGGATTTCTCTGCACAGACGCTGTAATGATATTTGTTCCCTAAACCTTATTACATGAAATTATCAGGCCTGCTCCTGGTGCTCTTGATTTCTATTTTCAGCTACGGACAAACAAATAAATCCACACCAGTTCCAACCACTGTTGATATAAACCAATTGCTGAAAATGAGTCCCGAAGAAAGGGAAGCCTACAAGCAAAAACTGATTAGCCAGGCTTCTCAATTGGCACCAGCTGCTTTCCCCGAAATGGAATTAAAACCACCCGTGAAAGACATAAAAAGGCTATCCCTAATTCCTTCCCGTCCACCAAACAGGCAGGAGATTACCACCAGTCTGCAACAATCCATACAGCAAATAAAAAAGGGTATTCCTGCTCCTAAAATTGAAACAATCAACCAGCAGGTGGAATCGCTTACTGTTGAGCAAATCAATGATAAAGCGATTGCATCCTTTTACCAGGACAAACCCGAAGAGGGACTGCTGTTATTAATGGAAATCACTAAAAGGGATCCGGATGAAATTAATAGTTTGAACAATCTTTCTTCCATGTTAACCATGTGCGGAGTAGAACAAAAAGCGATTCCGCTATTGATGTATGCATTGGAAAAAGTTCCTAACAGCAGCACACTCTTAAATAACATCGGACAGGCCTATATGGGACTCGGTGATATGCAAATTGCCATGAATTATTTTAACCAGTGCCTGGCAATTGATGACCTGAATCCAGAAGCCAATCATAGTATGGGAATGATTCATTACTACAAAAAAGAGTATGAAAAAGCGATGCAGTACTTTGAAAAGGAACTGAGTGTTTCCTTAAGAAGATCAACGCTGGCTATGGCTTATAAAATGGGAAAGAAATTCAATGTGGGAGCGATTGCCCGCAATCGGAATAAATACAAAGGTGCGGGTGAAAAAGATTATTTGGAGGAAATCACGCTTGGCAAGTTTTCCTTACCAGCTTACCCTTCTTCTACCAAAGAACTAGCAGCAAGAAAAAACGAACTGCAAGCCTATGCAGCCAGCATCCAGGCAGAAATGTTATTCTGGATGAACAATGCCTTGCAGGTCAATATGGCTGCCAGCCAGGATGCAGATGCATATCCGGGTTTGTACTTCGATCTGGTGGAAGCTATGCTGGAAGAACTGGGCAAAGAATTCACACCAGAATATCTTATTCCTTATGGAGATAGTGAATCCGAATTATTAAAAGAAATCATCACCCGGAATAGCCAGGCAATCACCAGTGTTAAATGTCCCGATGCGCCTCCTGGCAGCAGTATCAAGGTTCAACAGGAATTTGCCATTGCCTGTTGTGAGAATCAGAAAAGACCATTGGCAGACAAACTGCTGGGAGAAATAGGAAGCCAGGTAAAACCCATTTTTGATTTAGGTGCACAACGATGGAAATCTTATATCAACCAACTGGTTGCCATCGTTCAACTGGATCCCTCACCTGCCAACCAGGCCATGGTATACAATGCGGTAGCCGGTTATTTTAATTTTCTAAGTCTGGCCATGCTTATGTACACCGGAGGGGAGGTAAGTAACCTGCTTGTAGACTGTGTTCCGGATTACAAGCCTTCCGATCTGGATAGCCTGGTGCAGGCTGATCGGGAATGGAAAATGGGGTGCCCATCCTGGTTAAATATTGAAGTGGATCTTGGTGGCGCTTCAGTAAAAGCAGATTGTAACAAATACGCCATCGAAGCAGGTGGTGCAGTGATGGCAGGATTTGAACATGAATTTAAAACCGGGAAATCTACTCTACTCGTTGGTGTGGGAATCAAGGATAAAATTGCAAGGATTTTAAAGATCGAAGCTAAGTCGCAGTTTTATCTCAGCTTTGATGACAAAAAACAATTCAGTGATTTCGGAATTCGCAATACCTATAAACTCGGACTCAACATCAACCCGCTACCAATAGGGGGCATAAAAGTTGGCGCCAACTATGGAGGAATCGAATCGGTCAACAGTAAAAGTTTGCTTACAGGATCGGATGATTATAAAGTAAGCAGGAAGGGTGTGGTAGCCGCCTTATTTGATTAACCCATTCGCATATGTTGAGCCAGTTGTTTAGCTGATGCATCGCCTTCGGATTCCAGCCTGCTTATTATCCGATCGCGCTCTGCTGCTGTTTTATTCTGGCTCAACTTTTTCTTACCCTGCAAATCTGTTACAAGTATTTCAAAAGCTACTATGCCCTTCATCATTCCGTTCCGGTATTTATCAGAAAGTCCGTTCCACTGTTCCAGGTAGGAGGGTTCAACTTCCCGAATCATTTCTTCCAGCAGGGAGAGAACCTGGTTTTCCTCCCCGATAATGGTAGCAATTCCATATGCATGAACAGCCATATAATTCCATGTAGGTACCGACTCGCGTTTATCATATTCGGCCGGAGAGATATACGCATGAGGTTCTGAAAAAATTATCAGAGAAGGGGTTGAAGTGATTGCTGTAGCCTGTTCATTGGCAGCAGCAAAATGCGATCTCAGCAACAGTTTACCCTCCTGTTCAACCACCTGGAAAGGCAAATGGGTGGCAATAGGCAGCCCCTCTTTCACCGTGATGATCGTCGCAAAGCTATATTGCTTCATAAAAGTTATCATGTCGGTAGCATGCTCAAACCGGAAAGCAGCAGGTGTATACATATCGATTCCATTTATACTGCAAAATGCAATCTTTATGGAATAAAATAGCAATCCATTTAAAAAATCAAGGCGTTTTGAAGTTCATGATTAATTGAGTAGTTTGACATCAAAAAAAGTGACAATTAATTATACTGTATCAGAAGATGAATACTTGCAATATTATTTATACACCGCATCCAAGAATAAATTGATTCAACAGAAAGTATTACTCAGGCGAATATTCACGCCATTAGCATTTTTTATATCGGGTTTACTGATGATTGACGCAGCCAATGGCAGTTTATTTATTTTTTTTCTTGTGTTGAGTATAAGCTCATTTGTTTTCTATTCTCACTATACAAGATGGTTATACAAAAGACATTATAAAAAACATATCAAGCTACACCTTTCAAAATACATTGGTCAGCCTATATCCATAACTTTTGATGATTCATCCTTATTCATTCAAGATAAATTCGGAGAATCAAGGATCCTATTGGAGGCAATTGAGCAACTGATAGAGATTCCAGACTATTTCGTTTTGAGGTTTCATGGAGGCATGGGAATTGCAATAAAGAAAATCCACCTCAGCGAGGAACAAAGTAATACGCTCATTGACCTACTAAACACAAGAAATAAAATTCCTTTTACACAAGAACCAAGATGGCACTTCAGTTTATAGCTAAAGACCTGTGTTACCCACAGGTCTCCCTATATCCTGTCTCCCGTCCCCTGTCTCCCGTCTCCCGCCTCCTATTTCCTCCTTTCTTCCATTCCTCCTTTCCTCCCTTCCTCCATCTTCCTTACCTTTTCAACAATCCATGCCCCCACTTTCTTTCCCATCTCCAGTCCTACTTCATTATCAGTACGAAAATGAATTCCACCCTGAAACCTGGACTCTGCTCCATCGATTGCCCGCTTGCGGAAATAAGCAGCATCCGCAGGAAAATAATGCGATAAGATTTCCGCCATTACACTTCCAACCATGGCATGTCCGGATGGATAACCAGGAAACGGTGGAGAGAAAAACAATACCGGTTTAAAGCTGGTATCATACTGATCCGGACGTGTACCCCAATAGGTATATTTCGCATCCCAGCAGGAAATAAATCCATCGTACATCCCTATCGCGGCTGTGGCATAAATCAAGGCAGCTTTTGGCGGATTCAGATGCAGGTTGTGCTCAAAAATTTTCTTCTCCAGCATATCAGACCAGAAGGATTCAGTAGCAAAATAAAAGGCATTGGCAGTTGAACCGAATCCGGGTTTAAATGCTTTCAGTTCTTGCATGTCTTTTGCAAAATCGGGAGGCGGACCCGGACGAAACTGATTAGCCGACTTTAGCATCACTGTTTTTGACAATCCTGCATTAGCAAACATAGGAGTACCCTGCCATATCTGTTTTCCTGCTGGTCTTCTGCCATCCCATTTAACTGCCGGTGGAAAATCTTTTACATATTCCAGCTCCTGCCTGGCTATGCTTACACCCAATTCAAATCCTGCTTTTGTATCACTTGGAAAAGCCTGTCCCGCTGCCACTCTCGACTCCATAACACGTTCAGCGAGTTTCATGGCAGAATCTGCCAGGTGAGGATAATAGGTTCGCAGTACTGTAACTGCAACCCCTGCCGCTACCGAACTTTCGCAGGGATAGGAAGGAGATTCCGATGCAGGACCAAATCGCTTTACGCGCTTATCCAATACTGCCGGACGGGTACGATTGTATTTGTATTTTTCTTTCCATGCAACAATGGTTGCATCATAAATAGCAACCTGCATAACCATTGCCGAAACCGGACCGGTTTCACCACCAGTTGAAGATAACCACAGGTCCTCGATCCAGTTAATCCATCTGTAACCAGGGGCACCGGCACTCCAATACTGTATATCAGCCAATAACTCTGGTGACATGGCAGCCTGTTTGCTAAGCACAGCAGCCAGTTCCGTTTTACCAGCAGGTGGTGCTGGTAGTGTAGCCGCCTGATTCGACTTAATAAAGAAAGTTGGCCAGCTGGCAACTGGATTTTCAGATTGACAAATAGCTGAAACTGGTAAGAGTAGTACAACCAGCCAACTCAAATAAAATGATTTCATGTGAAGGTTAATTTTCATCTAACCTACTGTATGCTTTTACACAAAATTGACAGCGTCAACAGACAACTGATTGGAGGCTACCAACCCGAATGGAACCATTGGTAGCCCTTACGATGTTGTTCATAGACAAGGAATCAGGTTAAAGCTGGACTTATTCAAAGGGAAGAGATTTATCTTTATTTTAAAGCATTAACTGAACTGGTTTGTCTTCAAAAATTAACTGGAAACTGTATGGCTGGATAACCTTGTCGCTCATTTGCCTGAGGTGGCTTGTTTATATTCCGCAAGACATGGAAAATGCATCCGCCATTTTCTGGAACCAGGTATGGTGGTTATGTTTCATTACAGCAGTCACCATTCTGTTTTATGAATACCTGCTTCCCTACATAAGAAAAGGGATTCTACAGGCGATACCGGCTATTTTATTAACCATTTTTCTTTTTACCGCTGGTGCCAGTCTATGGCGATATTTAGGAATCGGGATAGGTATCCACACACTACTCGGTAGTCCGGAAAAATCAATGTCACTAGGTGATCACATGGCCAATAGCCTCGGGGGATTTCTGTATATTTCCATCATCCGGCATTTTTATCGTTATACACAACTGAAGTCAACGGCCAAAAAATTACAGCTCGCCAAACAGGCGGCTGAACTGAATTACCTTAAATCACAAACCAACCCGCACTTCTTATTTAATACCCTGAATAATATTTACGCACTGGCCTTACAGAAATCGGACAGAACAGCGAGTTCTGTAATGCAATTATCCAAAATCCTTCGTTTCATGTTATATGAAACCAATACACCACTCATCCCTATTGAAAAGGAAGTACAAATCATACAGGATTATATTTCATTGGAAAAATTGCGCTACGATGAACAACTCACAATCCGTTTTGACATAGATATACAACAGCCATCAACACGCATACCGCCTCTTTTATTGATTCCCCTGGTTGAAAATGCTTTTAAACATGGTAGTGCGGAAACAATTGAAGCTCCTTTTGTCCAGATTCGATTAACAGTCTATAACGACCAGCTCAATTTTGATGTTCAGAATTCAACAGGAGACAGTTCGCCGGATGAACCTATAAAAGAAAACATTGGCTTATCGAATATCCGGAGGCAACTTGAATTGTTATATACGGATTACAAACTTGCTTACAAAAAAGAAGGAACTGTATTCAAAGCTCACCTATACTTAAATACCAAATCACATGTCTAGTATTTCCTGTATTGTAGTTGAAGATGAGCCACTGGCTGCAAAGATTCTAGTAGATTATATTGATCAACTTCCTTCCCTGGAATACAAAGGGCATTTCAAAAACGCCTTACTGGCAATCGAGTTTCTACAGAAAGAATCCGTAGATCTGATCTTCCTGGATATCCATCTCCCGAAGTTAAAAGGCATGAGTTTTTTGCGAACCTTACAAAAGCGACCCCAGGTAATCATCACCACTGCTTATCATCAATACGCAGTAGAGGGCTTCGAATTAAACGTAGTCGACTATTTATTGAAACCAATAGAGTTTGATCGCTTTATCGCAGCTGTGAATAAGGTCAGACAAAACAATGATAAAAATCCACCCGTCGGTGTGCCAGCGCCTAAAAAAGATTTTCTTTTTATTTCTGTTCAAAAGAAAAAAATCAAAGTATTGCTTTCCGACATATTATTCATTGAAAGCCAGCGGGAATACATCCGGTTCGTCACTACCACCACCGAATATCTTACCAAAATGAGCACTACTGAAATTGAAAGCCGCCTCCCTGCTTCCCAGTTTCTCCGGGTGCACCGATCCTTCATTGTTTCCATCTCCAAAATTGATTCCTTTACTGCTGAAGAAGCAGAAATCAAGGGCCATACCATCCCTATCGGCAGAAGCTACCGCGATAAGCTATCCCAACTATTATCGTGAATGAAAAAAGACCTGTGTTACACACAGGTCTCGTAATTTCTTCCTTCTCACGTCTCACGTCTGACGTCTCACTTTACAGCGTCAGCTCTACCCCCGCTGTCACAAAGGCCGGCATACCAACTCTGATTCCCTCGGGTCTGCGACTCGCGATGTATCTCTTATCACCCAGGTTCTTCGCACTGATATTGAAGTTCACTTTTTTGTTCAACTGATAATAAGCGGTACCATCAAACACCATTCTGCTATCAATGCGACCAATACGTCCATTGGCAGATGGCGCCACTGTATTCAACTCATCCGCAAACTGCTCGCCAACATAATTGGCAAAGAAACGAATTCCAAGTCCACCTTTAGACTCAAACCCAACTATACCATTCCAGATAAAGGATGGTGCATAAGGCAGTTTGTTATCGCGGATATTGATCTTTTCCGTTCCACTGGTGATAAAACGATCAGCCGAATACACACTGTTTACATAGGTGAAATTGGAACTCAATTGCAGACTGTGTTTCCAGTTTAATGCCTTACCAAAATCCAGTTGCACAGCAGCTTCTACTCCGGTGTGGGCAGTTTTACCACCATTCGCGAGTCCGGTTGCATTGGTATTGCCGCTCGACTGAGAAATCGGAATGATCTGGTTGTCAAAATCCATTCTGAAGAAAGTCAGCTCGCCCTCAATCCAGTTAGCATGATTGAAACGTAATCCCAATTCAAAATTCCAGCTCTTCTCTGCATCCAAATCTATTGCCATTCCAGTAGAAGTGATGGCATCCTTGGTTCTCGGAGGAGCAAATCCACGATGTACTCCACCAAACAGATTCAAACTTCCATTCACCACGTAATTAAATCCACCACCTGGAATAACAGCAAGTACATTTTGCTTCGCCAATACATTCGTATCGGCCACTACAGTTGCACCATTCACCGGAAAACGTCCTCTTAAAATACGGCGGTTGTAATTGAAGCTTTCCAGTCGCACACCTGCATTAACAGTAAAACGTTTGGTAATAGCCAGCTCATCCTGAATAAATCCACTCAATGCATGCCCGCTGCGGATTTCATTATCGCGCATATCCCCGGCCGTTGCATCCGCTTTTTTACCTATCACGAATTGTTCTCTTGCTTTCTCATACAGGTAGCGAACCCCTGCATTCAGTTTATTTTCTTTATCACCAATCTTTCCTTTCACCGTAAGCCGGGGCTCCACTCCCATCACTTCAAATTGCCGGTTGCGATGCCCATTGCTGTTCAGCATATAAATAGCTCCTCCAGCTACTGTACGATCTCCCCAAATCACACCGGTTTGATTGGCTGCAGTGGAAGAATAACTAAAGTCCTGACGCTGCCAGTTTCGGGTAGTGGTATACGCAAATGCAGTGGTTTGTAAATTAACGCGCGGATTTATTTGCAGGGAATGCGTAACGCTGAGATTATACCTGCGTACAGGCAGGCGATCATCCGGTGCCAGCCGCACAAAATCAGATCCTCCGGCATCATACATCGATTGCGTAATGCCTATATAAGTGGAATTGGAGAGTTCATCATACACGCCGAGTTTCATCCCGATAGAAGATTTTTCACTCAGCTGAAAACGCAGCTTGGCACTGAGGTCGTTGATTCTAAACCAGGTGGGACCAATATTATCTGCCTGCTTACGCAAATAACTAACATTAAAGCCCATATTGCCAACTGTGTTGCCATAACTCGCATAGGTGGAGAAAAACCCACCCTGACCGCCTTTCACTCTCAATTCTGTTCTTTCTTCTGCCGGAGGATCAGCTGTGATCAGGTTGACTACACCCCCAATTGTTTGCGGCCCAAACTGCACCTGGCCACTACCCTTCAAAACTTCAATAGATCGTACCTTATCAATCACCGGTGTGAAATACATTTCAGGCTCACCATAAGGATTCAGGGCAACGGGCACACCATCTTCCAGTATCAGCAAATTGCGACTGCGATCCGGATCCAGTCCACGTACACCAATATTGATTCTTAAACCAGCTCCTTCCTCGTCCACAATATTCAATCCGGGTACCCGGCGCATTACATCATTTCCGCTGATGGGAGCCAATTGCTGAATCTCTTTAAACCGAATGATGGATACCGATCCCGGTACCTTTGATAATAATTTGTCTTTATATCCAACCACCAGCACCTGGGGCATTTCCTGTTCTTTTCTTGCTGTATCTGCTACGTCCTGGGCCAATCCCGCAACTGAGACCAGCAGCGCCATTCCACTTAATAATCCATTCTTTATCATATCAGTTTCTTTCGGCCGCAAAGATCAAATGCACCAAAATTTATGGGTTACGCAATGCGGAAAAAGCATTTACGAAATGCGGAAAAATCTGCAAATGACAATTCCGTGACAGAAAAACAGCACAAACTGACAAAGATCAGTCTCTATTGCGACGCTGGTCAGTGCATAGCCCTCTTTGCGGCTCTTTCTTTGCGACATGATTACCGCCAGCTTACTTAAGAAATACGACCGACCGGTTCCACGATACACCAGTTATCCTACTGTACCTCAATGGGAGCCGGAAATTTCAGTGGAAAAATGGGAGACCAATTTCAGTGAGCAGTTTTCCATTGAGAATTCCCAAAACGGGATCGCACTCTATATTCACCTCCCTTTCTGTGAGAGTCTTTGCACCTATTGCGGCTGTAATAAAAAGATTACCAGCAACCATAAAGTGGAAGGCGAATACATTGAAGCTATCCTGAAAGAATGGACCCTTTACTTACGACTCATGAAGGAAAAACCGGTGCTTCGGGAACTCCATCTTGGCGGAGGAACACCTACCTTTTTCTCACCGGAAAACCTGGAAAAACTTTTACTGCCCATTCTCAATTCCTGCACCCTTGCCGATGACCGCGCTTTCAGTTTTGAAGGCCACCCCAATAATACCACCTACGATCACCTGAAAACCCTGTATGACCTGGGCTTTCGCCGGGTTAGTTTTGGCGTGCAGGATAATGATCCTATTGTGCAGCAAATCATCAACCGCATTCAGCCTTTTTATAAAGTGCAGGAAGTAACCGAGATCGCACGCGAAATTGGTTATACCTCAGTCAACTATGACCTGATCTATGGTCTACCAAGACAAACCACCGAATCCATGGAACGCACCCTGAAACAGGTACTTTCCTTAAAACCGGATCGGGTTGCTTTTTACAGCTATGCTCATGTGCCCTGGACCAGCCGCGGTCAGCGCCTCTTTGATGAAAACGACCTACCATCCGCAGAACTGAAAATGGAATTATACAGGCTTGGAAAATTCCAGTTTGCCATGCATGGGTACCAGGATATTGGTATGGATCATTTTGCATTGCCAACGGATGAATTGTATCTCGCCAGGTGGAGGGGGGAAGGGAAGATGGAGGAATGGAAGATGGAGGAAGGAGAAGGGAAACGGGAGGCAGGAGACGGGAGACGGGAAGTGGCAACACTACATAGGAATTTCATGGGATATACTACACAATCATCCAAATTGCTGATAGGATTGGGTGTGTCCAGTATCAGTGATACCGGTAACGCCTATGCGCAGAATAATAAAACCATCCGCGAATATTACGAGCTGATTAACCAGGGTAAACTGGCCATTACCAAAGGCTATTTTCTGGATGAAGAAGATTTGTCATTCAAACAGTATATACTCGATATCAGTTGTAAGGGGAAAACCAGTTTCAAAAAAGAGGATTTATCCACACTTGAAGAATTCAGTTTTCCGGTATTGGAAGAACTGGCGGCCGATGGCTTACTTGATTGGAACGAAGAAGGAATTTTACTCACCACCAAGGGGCATCATTTTATCCGGATTGTCTGCAGCGCATTTGATCTTTTCATCCAACGTAAAAAACAGCAGGGAGTTCAATCCATCCGGTATTCCAAAGCGATCTGATCAGGAATTGCCTTGCCGGATTTTTTTATAAATCCGGATCGCCCCCATCAGGATTACCACCAGGCAAATCAAGCCCCCTATACCCCAAACCAGGCTCATGCTCTGTTTGACCGTAACCAAAAAAACAATCGCAAAGAGAAAAATGGTAGCTACTTCATTCCAGATTCGCAACTGTGTGGAACTGAATCTGAAGACTCCTGCCATTTCCTCTTTGAACAACCGATGTAAACTGAAATGGTAGGCAAATAAGCCAAGAATAAAAATCCATTTCATGAGGAACCATCTTCCCTCTGGCTTGAAGAGGATTTTATCCCAATCGCCCATAAGCATCACCGTTACTCCAAAGATCAAAGTCAGTATCGACGATGGCCAGGTAATTCCATACCAGAGTCGTTTCATCATGATGGAAAACTGCTTCCTCAAAATATCTCTCTCCAACGGCTCCTTCTCCCCTGCTTCCGTAGCATAAATGAAAAGTCGGGGCATGTAAAACAACCCCGCAAACCAGGTAACTACGAAGATGATATGGAGGGCTTTTATATAGAAGTACATAGGAGTAAATTAGCATGGAAACGGGAACAAAGGAGACGGGAGACAAAAGAGGATGGAGACAAAGGAGATAGGAGGAGGGAGGCTACACAACATTAAAAGACCTTTTCACATTTCACCTCTCACGTCTCACCTTCTTTCACCTTTCACTTTTCACTTTTCACATACGTTTTCAACGTCCGTACCCACTCCGGATGCACATTCAAACAAGGTATCATCACAAACTCCTCTCCACCCGCATGCAAAAACTCTTCCTTACCCTCTTCTGCAATTTCTTCCAGTGTTTCCAGGCAATCACTGATGAAAGCCGGACAAGCAACCACCAGTTTTTTAATTCCCTCGCCGGGCATTTCTTCAAAACGCTTGGCAGTATAAGGTTTCAGCCACTCATCACGCCCCAATCTCGATTGAAAACTCATGCTCCACTTGCCTTCCGGCAATCCTAAAATTTCAGTTACTTTTTTGGTTGTCACCCAACACTGGTGCCGGTAACATTGTGCATGCGCAGGAGATGCCACTTCACAACAATTCGCCACTTTCAAACAATGCGTTCCTGTGCAATCTCCCTTGAAAATATGACGCTCCGGAACCCCGTGATAGCTAAACAAAATATGATCAAACTCCTGTTCCAGGTATGGACGAATACTCTCCGCTAATGCATGTAAATAATTGGGTTCCTCGTAATAAGGCGGAACGATATCCAGCTTAAACGGATACTTACCTTCGGCATGCTGCAATTTCGCATACTCAACCGCAGTTTCATAACTGCTCATCGCATAATGCGGATACATCGGAACCAGGATTACTTCTTCCAATCCAGGATGTTCTTTCATCAGCTTATCATATGCCGCTTTGGGCGATGGTGTGCCATAACGCATACAAATCTCCACCGGCTCTTCCACCTGCTCCTGCAAAGCCGCCTGTAACTGTTTGGTCAGCACAATCAGGGGCGATCCCTCATCTGTCCAGATCGAGGCATAGGCCTTGGCAGATTTCGGTGCCCGAAAGGTTACGATGATTCCTTTTACCAGCAGTACCCGCAATAAATAGGGCACATCAATCACCCGTTCATCCATCAAAAACTCATTCAGGTACTTCCGAACATCCTTAACCGAAGTGGAATCCGGAGAGCCCAGGTTCATCAACAAAATGCCACGTTTCTTCATTGAGGGGAAATTTGATGCAAATAACAAGTTTCAGGACACAAAGTTGCAGAAAAAAACCTGCCCTGATCACATGCATAAAAAACACAATTCATTCGTTATTAGGTACAAATGATCCAACAAAACCAGCATTTATCATGGAATATGACAATTCACTGACAGTATGCACTCGGGAAATCAATTACCGCAGGTTATTTTTGCACTGGAATTTGTGAGAATACTATGGGAGATTATCCGAAAGATTTGCAGCATTTTTTTGTGGTTGGGCTCAGTTATAAAAAATCTGATTCTGCCGTAAGAAGTCGTTTCGCCATCAGCCAGGAACAATACGATTGGATTCTGGAACAGGCAAAAGCCCGCGGCATTGCTGAGCTCTTCGTTTTATCTACCTGTAATCGCACCGAAATTTATGCCATCGCCCCTGAATTGGATGCCCTGATCACCCTGATCTGTGAAGCTACCGGGCAATCGGAAGAAGAATTCAAACAATTTGCTTATCTGTATCGCGCTGAAACTGCGGTACAACATCTGTTCCAGGTGGCAGCCGGACTCGATTCACAAATCCTGGGCGACTATGAAATTGTTGGACAAATCAAGATCGCCATTAAATACGCCAAGGAAAAAGCTGCCATCGGTCCTTTTATCGAACGCCTTTTCAACCAGGTGCTGGCAACTTCCAAACTGATTAAAAATCAAACAGCCCTGAGCAGTGGCTCCGTTTCTGTTTCCTTTGCCGCGATTCAGTACCTGAAAGACCGGGTACCTGATGTGGCCAATAAATCTGTACTGCTGATTGGGACTGGTAAGATCGGTCGCAATACCTGCAAAAACCTGATCGATTACCTGGGTTGCACGAATATCACCCTGATGAACCGCACCCACGAAAAAGCAGAACAACTGGCGAAAGAATTGGAATTGTCAGCGTTGCCCGCCAGTTTCCTGGCACAAGCAGTTGCTGAAACCGATATTATCATTGTTGCCTCCAATGCCGCTGAAGCGATTATTCGCCCCGAGCATCTGAAACCCGGCACGCAGCAATGGATCATTGACCTGTCCATCCCGAATAATGTGGCTCCTGAAGTAAGTGAAGTGGATGGTAAGCAACTCCTCAATGTGGACCAGCTTTCCCGCATGAAAGATGAAACTTTGCTGAAGCGCCAGGCTGAAGTGCCCAAGGCACTCGCCATCATTGCACAACAAAGTGGTGAGTTCTACGACTGGTGTAAAATGCGCAAACAACTGGCTGTACTGGGACAAGTAAAACTCAAACTCGAAGAAATTCACGTAAACCCGCAATGGGTTTATACTACTACCTTTGCCAACACCGAAGAAGCCGCAATCCGGATTCAGAAAGTGCTGAACACCATGGCAGCCAAAATGCGGGTGAAAAACCAGCGTGGTTGTCATTACCTGGAAGCGATTAACGATTTCATGGCATTCGGTGCCAATTAACATGAACAAGATTATAAGAATCGGAACGAGAGACAGTCAGTTGGCTGTCTGGCAGGCTACATTGGTACAGTCGCTGCTCTCTGCCAAAGGATTTCAAACCGAATTGGTTCCCCTGAAATCGGATGGTGATATCGATCTCGTTACGCCCCTCTATGCCATGGGCGTACAGGGAGTGTTCACCAAAACACTGGACAGTGCCCTGCTGAGTGATCGCTTTGATATTGCTGTTCACTCCATGAAAGATGCGCCTACCCAAATGGCAGAGGGCATTGTTGCTGCAGCCGTATTACCAAGGGCGAGTCACAAGGATTTACTGGTTCCCAAAAATGGAACCGAATTTCTTTCTGATGCCGCCTACTCCGGTTTAATTGCCACCAGCAGCATTCGCAGAAAAGCACAATGGCTGAACAGATACCCCCACCATCGCATCACCAACCTGCGCGGAAATGTTAATACCCGTCTGCGTAAATTAGCAGAAGAAGAGTGGGATGGTGCCATTTTCGCGGCAGCAGGATTGGAACGTATCAACCTCCGGCCAGAAGCTGCTATAGAACTCGACTGGATGTTACCCGCACCTGCACAGGGTGCAATACTCGTAGTTTGCCGGGAAGCAGATACCTCTACTTTTGAAGCCTGCGCTTTATTGAATGATCCGGATACCGAACTCTGTGCCAATATTGAACGTGATTTCCTGAAAACCCTGATGGGTGGGTGTTCTACACCGATCAGCGCGCTCGCGGAAATTGAACAAACGCTGGATAAAGAAGGTAATCCTATACGAATGGTGCGCTTCCGCGGAAATATTTTTTCACTGGATGGAGAAGCGCATCTTGCCATTGAAAAAACAATAGCGGTTGAGCATGCCCGTGAAATTGGGACAAAAGCAGCCAACGAATTACTTGAACAAGGTGCTGATAAAATTGTTGCAACGATAAGAAATGGGAATTGATACCCACACCATATTACCCCGCTTATTAACAACCAGGCCGCTGGCAGATGCCACTATTATGGAAGCAAAAAAAAGAGGTGTTGAGATCAGCACCCTCTCTTTCATAGACACCATGCCAATTCATACAGCTGAAATCATTGAAGAAATTCAGGCAGCCCTGCTTATGAGTACCACGGTTGTTTTCACCAGCATGAATGCCGTGGAAACGGTAGTAGAGATCATGCAGGATCAGCAACCCGACTGGCAGATTTATTGCATCGGTCAAACCACCAAAACCCTGATTGAAAAATACTTTGGGGAAGAACGCATCATCGGCACTGCTGATAATGCAGTTGCTTTAGCTGATCGTATCATTGAAGATGAACTGTCGGATGAAGTGATTTTTTTCTGTGGTGATCAACGTCGCCCTGAATTGCCGGATATGCTTTTTGCCGCGGGTATCCTGGTTACTGAGATCGTAGTTTATGAAACCATTCCCGTTCACCACAAACTGAACGAATCTATTGCTGGAGTGTTGTTTTATAGTCCGTCTGCTGTGGAGAGTTTCTTTGTCAACAACAAACTCGAACCCCGCACCCTGGTGTTTGCAATTGGTGATACAACAGCCACGACTATCCGAAAATTCTGTTCCAATAAAATTATCCTGGCCGATAAACCGGGAAAAGAGGGACTGGCAAAAAAAGCCATTGATATCCTCGCACTGAATTAATAAAAAGAAGAACACTATATGCCGTTACAAAACGATCTCATCCTGCGTACCCTGAGAGGAGAAAAAACAGAAAGAACCCCCGTGTGGATGATGCGCCAGGCTGGTCGCTATCTCCCTGAATACATGGTACTGCGTGAGAAGTATGGCTTTTTCGAACGTTGCCAGACTCCTGAGCTGGCTTGTGAAATCACCCTGCAGCCGATTGATATAGTTGGGGTAGATGCCGCCATTCTGTTCTCTGATATCCTGGTAGTTCCCCAGGCAATGGGATTGGAAGTACAATTGATTGAAAGCAAGGGTCCCTTTTTGCCCGACCCCATTAAAAATATTGCCGACTTAAAGCGCGTAGGCGTGCCCGATGTAAATGATCGCCTGCATTATGTTTTTGATGCGATCAAGCTGATCAAAAAAGAATTGAATGACCGGGTGCCGTTGATTGGATTTGCAGGCGCTCCCTGGACACTGCTTTGTTATATGGTTCAGGGTAAAGGCAGCAAGACTTTTGATGAAGCCAAAGCTTTCTGTTATGCACAACCGGAAACTGCGCATCAGTTATTGCAGATGATCACCGATACTACTATCGCCTACCTGAAAGGCCAGGTCAAAGCCGGTGCAGACCTGGTTCAGATTTTCGATAGCTGGGGTGGATTGCTGAGTCCCGATGATTTCGAAACCTTCTCCCTGCAATATATCCGCCAGATTGTGGCTGCATTGAAAGATGAAGTACCTACCATCATTTTTGCAAAGGGTGCCTGGTTTGCGCTGGAAGAAATGGCAGCAACAGGAGCACATGGATTAGGAATCGACTGGTGTATCAAACCTGCTATGGCACGACAGTTTGCTGGAAACAACGTAACCCTGCAGGGCAATTTTGATCCGGCCAAATTACTGGGACCCATACCCGAAATCCAGAAAGCAGTGAAAAAAATGCTGACAGATTTTGGTCCGGGCAGACATATTGCTAACCTCGGTCATGGTATCCTGCCCAATGTTCCGGTAGATCATGCACGTGCTTTTGTAGATACGGTAAAAGAGTTCCGTCATCATGTTTAAGGACAAGTTCATAGCCTATATCCACGATCTGCAGAACCGGATCTGTGCTGCACTCGAAGCCGCAGATGGCAAAGCCAGGTTTATTGAAGACCAGTGGGAAAGACCTGAAGGTGGTGGAGGTAAAACCAGGGTGATCGCCAATGGCAATGTGATTGAAAAAGGAGGCGTGAATACCTCTGTAGTATTTGGCGAAGTAACAGATGCGATGCGCACCCAACTCAAGATCAATGGGCACAGTTGGTTTGCCTGTGGATTAAGCCTGGTGATTCATCCCTACAATCCCTTTGTACCAACCGTGCATTGTAATTACCGGATGTTTGAATTGTACAATGAAGCGGGAGAAGTAATGGATCGCTGGTTTGGTGGCGGCACTGATTTAACACCTTATTACCTGTTTGAAGAAGATGCCAGGCATTTTCACCAGACCTATAAAAATGCCTGCGACAAATTTGATGAAAGCTTCTATCCTGCCTTTAAAAAAACATGCGATGAGTACTTTGTGAACTGGCATCGCAATAAGGAAAGAAGAGGTATTGGTGGTATCTTTTATGATTACCAGCGCCCCACTGCAGAAAGAGATGCCGACTGGTGGCTTGCCTTCGCGCAATCCTGTGGCGATGCATTTATGGAAGCCTATATTCCGCTGGTGGAGAAAAGAAAGAACACGAACTTTACGCCGGAACAGAAACACTGGCAGGAAATCCGCAGAGGCCGGTATACCGAATTCAACCTGGTCCACGACCGTGGTACACTATTCGGATTAAAAACCAATGGACGAATTGAAAGTATCCTGATGAGCCTGCCTCCAACCGTACGCTTTGAATACAATTACCAGCCTGTACCCGGCTCAGAAGAAGACAAATTATTACAAGCCTGTTTACATCCGGTAGACTGGGTGTAACACTAAAGAATATACGATGATCCTGCAAAGAAGAAACCGCATACTCCGTCAGTCAGCTGCTATCCGTTCTATGGTAGCAGAAACGAGATTGAGTCCCGATGATTTTATCGTTCCGCTCTTCATCGATGAAGGAGAAAATACCCGTATTGAAATACCATCCATGCCTGGGTATTACAGGAATACACTGGACCTGACCGTAGCAGAAGTAAAGGAATTGTGGCAGATGGGATTGAAGTCGGTATTGCTTTTCATCAAATGCAAAGACGAATGGAAAGATAATACTGGGAAAGAAGCCTGGAACCCGGATGGATTGATGCAGCGTGCCGTAAAATCGATTAAAGACGCGGTACCGGAAATGCTGGTAATGACCGATGTGGCGCTGGATCCTTATTCCTCCTTCGGGCATGATGGCATTGTAGAAAATGGACAGATTGTCAATGATCCAACCGTAGAAGCCCTGGTAAAAATGAGCATCTCGCATGCAAAGGCCGGAGCTGATTTTGTAGCCCCCTCGGATATGATGGATGGCCGGATCGGCGCCATCCGAAAGGGATTGGAAGCAGAAGGATATATCAATACCGGCATCATGAGTTACAGCGCCAAATATGCCAGTTGTTTTTATGGTCCGTTTAGAGATGCGCTGGACAGTGCGCCTGGATTTGGCGACAAAAAAACCTACCAGATGGATTATGCCAACCGAATTGAAGCGGTGAAGGAAACCCTGATGGATGTGGAAGAAGGTGCCGATATCGTGATGGTAAAACCGGCACTGGCTTACCTGGATATCATCCGGGAAGTAAAAAACAGTGTGTCCGTACCTGTTAGTGCATACAATATCAGTGGAGAGTATGCCATGATCAAAGCGGCGGCAAAAATGGGCTGGATCAATGAAGACAAAGCAATCCTGGAAACCCTGACCTCCATCAAGAGAGCAGGCGCGGATCTGATAGCCACCTATTTTGCGAAAGATGCGGTGAGATTGCTAGGTTAATCCGATTACTAAACTTAAGAATAAGATCCTATGTTTATCATCGAACTCAACTACCAGGTACCTGTAAGCGAAATTGACGCCAACATGGCGGATCATATTGAGTACCTCGACAAACACTATCGTTCCGGGCAGTTCCTGGCATCCGGCAGAAAGGAGCCCAGGGATGGCGGACTGATCTTTGTAAAAGCAGCAAGTAAGCTGGAAGTAGAAAAGATCATAGCAGAGGATCCCTTCAATACCAGGGGATTGGCAACGTACCGCATCATCGAATTCAAAGCAACTAAAAAAATTAAAGCCTACGATAATTTCGCGGGTGATGAATAATATTTCAGCAGCATGAACAACATATCTGTCAGCAAAGCACTATTCTCCCGTGCCCAGGAATCCATTCCCGGCGGTGTCAACTCTCCTGTACGTGCCTTTAAAAGCGTAGGAGGTACTCCCCTCTTTATGCAGAAAGCAAAAGGCGCTTATTTGTATGATGTGGATGGGAATCAGTACATCGATTATATCGCTTCCTGGGGACCCATGATATTGGGACATGCCTATGAGCCGGTGGTGAAAGCCATCCAGGAATATGCAGCCTATTCTACTTCATACGGTGCACCGACAGAGCTGGAGATCAAAATGGCAGAGCTGATCAAATCCATGGCACCCAATGTGGATCTGATCCGCATGGTGAGCAGTGGAACCGAAGCCTGTATGAGTGCCATTCGCGTGGCGCGTGGGTATACCAGCCGGAACAAGATCATCAAATTTGAAGGCTGTTATCATGGTCATGCGGATTCTTTCCTCGTGAAAGCCGGAAGTGGAGTGGCTACTTTCAATATTCAATCTGTACCGGGAGTAACAGCGGGAGTAAGCGCCGATACATTGACCTGTGCCTATAATGACCTGGAGGCGGTGCATCAATTAGCGGCTAACCATAAAGGTGAGATTGCAGCAATTATTGTAGAGCCGGTAGCCGGCAATATGGGCTGTATCCTGCCTGCTCCGGGCTTCCTGGAAGGTTTGCGTACTATTTGTGACCAGGAAGGTATCCTCCTGATCTTTGATGAAGTGATGACCGGATTTCGCCTGGCACCTGGTGGTGCACAGGAGTTGCTGAAGGTGGATGCCGACCTCGTAACCTATGGTAAAGTAATCGGAGCAGGTATGCCGGTAGGTGCTTTCGGAGGTAAAAAAGAAATCATGCAGGTGGTGGCGCCGTTGGGATCTGTTTACCAGGCAGGCACCCTCAGTGGCAATCCCATCGCGATGATTGCAGGATACACCCTCTTATCAGAATTGAAATCAAATCCCGGCATTTATAAAGAACTGGAAGAAAAAACGCTGTACCTGAAGAAAGGGCTGGATGAAGTGCTGGCAGCCTGGGGACAGCCCTATGTGATCAACCAGTTGGGAAGCATGATCAGCATCCATTTCAGCGAACATGCAATTACCGATTTCGCCAGTGCCGGTGCAGCCAACAATGCACGCTTCGCGAAATACTTTCATGCCATGCTAAACCGCGGCATTTACCTGCCACCCTCAGCATTTGAAAGTTGGTTCCTGAACAATGCGCTGAGTATGGAGGATCTGGATAAAACGATTCAGGCGACAGGAGAATGCATGGCAGAACCTTAAGGATTAGAGTAACTTTTTCGAAAAATCAAATGGTTCATCTATACCGGGAATTCTAAGTCTGTAGAGCTCGTGTAATTTTTGCTTTTTTCCCGTGACGAAGAATTCCAGTTTCTCACAAATGCTGTCTATTGATTCGTGAATCGTTGCTCTTTCCAATCCAATACAATCCTCCGGCTTGCATGGAATTGGCTCCAACTGTCCTGCAATGATCAAATAGCTTTTTTCAATATTGGTAAAATCCTGTCTGAAAAATTTCGGAGTAAAAGATTCTTCATCTTTTGAAAGCTGAATCACTTTCAAAAACTCCATTTCCTTATATACATCTTTGTGTACAAAATTGGAATAGATGGGTGTTGCATCAGGAATTAATGCATCTAACTCAGTATCCTCTTGTACTTGCGGAAAATAATAGAAACTAGTTACCCCAAACTTCATTTCACGTGCAACATAAATTCGTTGAGATGTTGTACATCGCAATTTAAAACAACTACCTTCTACTATCTTTTTTGATCTGGCCATTTTTCACTTCTTATCAAACTGCTGCATTAAATAACTGTAATAAGATATCATGCGGCCATAATTATCAATGCTCATGTATTCATTGAAATTGTGAATGCTGCGTTGTTCAAACGGATTCAACAACACCGGCATAAACCGATAGATGCGATCACTCAGCTCGCCCATATGTTTACAATCCGTTGCGCCAATGGTGAGATAAGGTGTCACCAGTGTTCCGGGATACAATTGGCCCACAGCCTCCTGAATAATATCATACCCTCTGCCGTCAGTAGGTGAAACGTTCGATGGCTCAACCGGTATTCTTGGTGCATCAATTTCCACCTCAAATCCTTCACAGGCTTTTTTGATATGCGCCAACACATCCTGGGAAGTTTCTCCTGGTAAAATCCTAAAGTTGATCACCACTTCAACCACAGGTGCCAGCACATTATTGCCATCGCTGCCTTTCAACTGGGTGATCGCCGTAGTAGTTCTGGTAAGTGCATTCGCCTGCGGCGTTTTAGCCATCTGTTTGAATAACATTCCCTGGAACAACCATTGGTTGGCAATTGCCATCCGGCCAGCAAAGCCCATACCCGCACCGGCAATATTCATAAAATCTGCAGTAGGTTTAATCATGCGCTGCGGTAGCTGGTTGTTTTCGAGTCGCTGCATAATAATAGCAGCCCTTCCTGCTGCTGTTTGCAAGGGAGGCATGGACGAATGTCCACCTGTTCCTTTTACTTTAATGCGATAGGCTACCACCCCTTTCTCCGCAATACCTACAAAAGCGATGTTCTGATTGATGCCTTCTGCTGTACCCGGACTTGCAACAATTCCTCCTTCATCATAAATGGTTTCGAAGCGAATGCCCTGATTTTTTAAGTAAGTAGCCAGGTGGGCCGCACCCCGTAAGCCACCCACTTCCTCATCAGGGTCCAGAGCTATATAGATATCCCGCTGTGGTACAAATTGCTGGGCCAGTAAGGTATCGACGGACTCTAACAAAGCAAATACAACACCTTTCATATCAATGGCACCCCGGCCATGAATTCGTCCCTCAGTAACCGCACCGGAAAAAGGAGGATAGTTCCATTTGCTGAATTCTTCCGTTGGAAGTGGTGCAGGATCCTCCGACATATCAAACATATTCTGCCCGATGGCATCAGTATCGTGCTCATGATCACCTGGTGCTACCACATCATAATGACTCAAAAAAAGCAGGGGCTTTAAAGAAGGATTGCTTCCTTTCCAAACCAACAGCAACTGATGACCATTGATCAGGGTATCTTTCAATATACTAAACACTCTCGGATAGGCTTCTCTTAAATAGAGCCGGAATGAGTCATAAACCGGAAAGGAATTTTCAGCACTGTCGATATAACTTACTGTGTTATATTGAAGTCCGGCTGCAAACCGCTTTACACTTTGTTCGGAAACAGGAACTTTTAAAGGCTCCGGCTGCTCCGCGGATAATTTAGCAAATGGATGCGTAAGCGTTTTACCGACCAATACAGCTCCAATAACCAGTAGTATCAAACCGACTAAAATCCCCAGTTTTTTCATTGAGCTCATTTGGATAAAAATAGGAATATGTTTTAATTTACATTATTAATAAACCTTATCTAACTTACCAAGAATGAGATTCAGTCAACCATTGCTTCTCGCGCTCCTTCTTACGCTATCCATTAACAGCGCCTCCAGTCAAATTAAAGTTGCCAATACTAACAGGGATCTTCAAACCTTGGACAATCAACCTTTTTTCTGGCTGGCAGACACTAATTGGGAAATGTTTCACCGGCTCAACCGGGATGAAATCAGATTATTGATTCAAACCCGAAAAAACCAGGGATTCAATATTCTGCAAGCAGTTGCGTTGGCGGAGTTCAATGGCATTCGGGAGGCCAATCGCTATGGAGATTATCCACTGGTGAATGAAGATCCTACTAACCTGCTTATAACCCCGGGTAATGATACACTGGATGCGTATCAATATGATTATTGGGATCATGTCGACTTCGCTATTGAAGAAGCAGCCAAACATGGAATGTATATAGGACTACTTCCAACCTGGGGTGATAAAGTTACTCCTTCCTGGGGCGATGGCCCGGTTATCTTTGATAGCATCAATGCAAAACAATATGGAAGTATATTGGCCAAACGGTATAAGCCGCAGGCAAATATCATCTGGATTCTTGGTGGCGACCGACCCGCCATTTATGAGAGAACTACAAATGGAGTTAAACAGGCTTTTAACCAGGTAGCTATCTGGAGGGCCATGGCGGAAGGCATAGAAACTGTACTGGGCAAGGAGGCATTTATTACCTATCATCCCTCCGGCGGTTCCTATCGTTCCAGTCATTATGTACATCAGGAACCCTGGCTCGACATGAATGCATTTCAATCCGGCCATGGTGCCAGAGACCTGGAGCCCTGGAACTGGGTACTGGAAGATCTTGCGCTCACACCTACCAAACCTACCCTCGATATGGAACCTTGTTATGAAGATCATCCGGTTAATCCATGGGATGGTAACTGGACCAAACAACGAGGCTACTTCACTGCATATGATGTGAGAGCCAGGGTTTACAGGGGCATTTTTGCAGGGGCTTGCGGTGTAACCTATGGACACCATCAGATATGGCAATTTGTCAATCCCGATCTCTACCCTACCATAAATCTCGGGGATACGTTAATTGGATGGCAAAAAGCGATGTTGTCAGAAGCTGCTACACAAATGAAACACCTGAAACATTTGCTGCTATCCAGACCTTTCTTTAACAGAAAAATAGATTCCTCCCTGGTAATTTCCAGTTCTGGAACTGATTATACCGATAAAATAATTAGTTGCGTTGACCCCATCCGTTCTTTTGCATTGATTTATTTACCAGAAAATAAAGAAGTCCGAATCGACCTCACTCAAATAAATGGAAAAGAAAAAAATATCTGGTGGTATGATGTGAGAACAGGCACTGCTTCTCCAGCATTTAAAAAAATTCGGGAAACCAAACTACTACTGTCTCCTCCCCAATCCGGCAAGGATTGGGTATTGGTCATCGATGATGCTTCTAAAGGATATGGTACACCCGGACTAGTGCAGTAAAGAAACTGAACTGGTGCAGCTAAGAAAGTCTACTGGTCATTTGTCAATTCTACCGGGGAAATTTTACAGATAAAGGAAATTATACGCCGCTGCAGTAGCAGTTATGACAGAAATTTACTTTATTAGCCTACCTTATCTCTGAATGCATGCGAATTTTATTGTGGCTGATATTCTTCCTGAATTACTGTTGTCTTATCGGTCATGCTCAAAACTGTACGGATACCAGTTTTAGAAAATCGTTTAGTTTGAATGTCTCAGACCTAACAATTGTTAACCAACATAACCTTGCAGATCATTCCACCCTGTTAACCGGCCAGATTAAACCCACTGCCTCTGCTGGTCAAAACGGACTGATTCTTAGCATAGATAAAATGGGGGCAATGCAATGGGCTAAACAACTCTCCGCTTCCCTTGCTGACCTGAACATCATTAAAACAAGTACATCCGGCAACGGCGATCTGCTGGTTGCGGGCACGTTGAATAACAACTCGCTGGTCCTTGCTAAACTCACTCCATCGGGGAATCTGATCTGGCAATATCAATATATATTGGGCTCCAATTTTAACAATACACAACAGCTCGATATCAGTGCACTTGAACTTAGCTCCGACAATTCCATTATTTTGGGAGCAGACTATGCTGCAACCAAAGATGGAGAACTTATTGATATAGCCCATATTCTAAAAATTGATCCAACAGGCAGCCTTATTTGGGATCTGACACTGCCCGCTGAAGCAGGTATTCCCATGTACCTGATGGGAGTTACCCATTCTACATCAATTCAAGTTTGGACACATGCTGCAGATGGTTACTGCCAGGGACTAGACCCCAGAAGTATTACTATAACATCTATTGATCCTGAAACGGGCGCTATTCTGAACCATAAAAAATATTGCTTCCCTCATGACGGTAATGTAACCAGCTTTAGTTTTATCCGGCATGCATATAAAATCAATCCCGCTGGTAATGGGTACACCATCTATGGTAGTACCGGTGAATCCTCTCCTGAACGAGCTTATTTGCTTGCCTCCTTCTCGACAGACGCAGTATTTAAAGAAGGATTTTTATTATCCAGGCCATCTGCCTTCACCCTGAATTCCATCACCCATGCTGAATCCGGTAAGGATTTAACCTATATTGCAAGAACCACCAATAGTGCGGGCAACTTTGTACTTTCCACTATTGATCTCACAAACTCCCTGAATCGACAACGACTTATACAATTGGAGGGCATCCAGCTGAATTTAAATTTTTTGAAAGCGGGACAATTACTTTCTACAAAAACAACTGGTGCCATCACCCTTAGTATGAGTTATAAAACAAACAACCAACCAACCATTGAATTTTTCCAATGGCAAAAAAGCGATGCAACATCTCTGTTCTGCCTGGGCAGAGATACAATAGCACCCTCTACCTGGAAACCATTTCCCCTCCTTGTATCCAGCGATCACACACCCGTAACAATTTATAATACATCGGGTGCCGTACCAATTCCATTAACCAGCTCTAACCTGCAGTTTACCTCTATTAACAAATGCCAGGAAATTAACCAGTGCAATCAAATCAGATTAACAGGTAAAGATACCATCTGTCAGTTGGAGCAGTCTTATCAGTACCTCGCCAAACTCAATGAACAATGTTCAAAAAGAGTTCAATTTATCACAGATACCAGTCAATTCAGCCTGTTTCAACAGGTGAACGACTCTGTAGTTGAGGTACGGTTCAAAACTGATTTTAAAGGCCCCCGAACAATAACGCTCATCGCTCAATTGCAAGATTGCACACCGTTGTCCGACACACTTGTTATTCAATTGTTCAACGGAAAACAGGAGATGAAAGAAGAAGAACGTTTATGCCCGGGTGATACGCTGGTTGTAAGTCCGGGTTCCTGGTTCAAGTCCTATCATTGGTCGGATGGATCTACGGATAGTTTGTTTACAATTACTGCCCCGGGTACGCTGGCACTTACCTATACCTCCTATTGCAATGATTCATACAACCATCGAATCACTGTTCTGGATGGCGGCAAGGGTAAAAAGGAATTCCATGAGCGCTGCCAGCAGGATACCCTAACACTGCAAAGCAATGCTATACAGACACCCATATCCTGGTTACCACAACAGCACCTAATTGAATCGACCGATGCTACTGCAAGGGCTTTACCGGACACCTCAATACTTTATACAGCTCAATACAGGAATGCATTTAATTGTTTGCTGATAGATAGTTTTGAGATTACGGTACATCCGATAAAAAAGGATTTTTTGCCCGTTGGTTTTAAAGCATGTAAAGAAGAAGCGATCTCCTTAGCCAGTACTACAACATTTATATCCTACCGATGGAATACAGGAGAAACAAATGCAACGATTCGCATCCACCAAACCGGCACCTATATCCTAACCGGTATAGATTCCAACAATTGCCAATCTTCAGACACCAGTTTTATTACCATGGAAACCTGCAGGCAACGCATCGTTTTTCCGAATGTATTTTCACCCAATAATGACCACCGAAACGATCACTTTAAACCTGTGGTGCAGGGCAGCCTTAGCTTCTACCGGCTCTCGATCTTCAACAGATGGGGACAACTTATTTTCCAAACCGAAAAACCGGAAACTGGATGGAATGGAGCCATACAAGGAAAACCTCAAAACAACGATGTCTTCAGTTATACCTGCGAATATGCTTTTCCCGGCGAAACAAGGCAACATTTAAAAGGATTGGTAATCATAGTTAAATAAATCGTTTATTTTTAATAATGCTAAACATAGCCGTCTCCTCTTTCTCTTGTCAGCATGTCCGACTTGCAATTTTTTTTGAATGAATAAGACTCTTTAATCTTATTGGTTATGATACTACCACATTGAGGTATTTCCGCAAATAAATATCTGTTTATATTCATTATTATGCAATTGCCTGACTGATTTATTATGCTATTAATAGTCATTAACCAAACTACAAAATACTATGAAGTTCAATTATTGTATCATTTTAATATTACTTTTTTCAAGTACTGGCTATTCACAAATAACTAAAAATAATTGGTTGATGGGTGGTCAACTATCGTTCAATCATTCAAAGACAACGATAGATCAAAGTGAGATTAGTTCAACAGTATTTCAAGGGATGCCAAACGTAGGTTATTTTTTTATCGATAAGTTAGCAGGCGGTGTAGAATTTGATCTAATCCACAGAATTTCTAAATTAAGTTCTAAAACACGTGCTACAACTTTTGGAATTGGTCCATTTATTCGTTATTATTTTTTAAACACAGATAGCAGAATAAATGTTGTTTCAGATGCTCGTATAGGATTTAGTGTTTCATCTAATAGCCAAACCTCTGGGAATACAAGCTTTACTTCTTACAGTTTTTCTGCTGGACCGGCCGTATTCTTAAATTCCAGTGTGGCAATAGAATTGTTAATAGGGTATAGAGGATATAAAGAGTCGACCGCTAGAAATAATAGTATACGAGCTTCCATTGGATTTCAAATTCACCTGGAACGAGATTGATAGGCAAGTTTTGCATGTCAGAACTGAAATTTGCTTCACTGTTCCCTTTTGATTAAAAATAAATATCCTTTTCCTTCTTTAGTTAGTAATAGGGTATCTGATTTTGGCCTTTTTGTAATTGTATCACCTTTTTTTGCAAGAACAGCGAAACTCTTGTTCCCCTCGTGAAGAGGATAAGATGAAAAAATATACTCTTCATCAGAGTCAGTTAGCTTAATGCAGTCACGATGATATTTAATTTCAATGGATTCCAGTTTTCCATTCAATTCAGCAGAATCGAATTTTAAAAAAGCCTCTTTAATGTTTTTGTCAGTGCCAGGTATTCCGTAAAATAGTAATAGTAAAATTAGTATTACCAGAATTGTGAATATATATTTCATTTTCCAAAACTTCCTAATAAGATAATACAAACTTTTACCTGCTGTGGTATTAAGCGTTTCTCAATTAAGGAATCCAATGAACCATCAATTGGGATAAATCCATACACCAATTGCATATCCATTGCTCTTGCCACTTCTTTCAGGGATTTAATTGTAATGGATCCATCTTTTTCCCTTCTCTCAATATCCATTACACCCTGTTTGGAAATGCCCAATTTGTTACCTAATTGCTGCATGAACATGCCCAACGAAGTTCGAATTGCTTTTACCCAACCATACTGCGGAATAGCAACCTGTTTTAAAATAGCTAACTCATCCCTCAGGAATGCCGCACCCCTTCCGTCACCTTAAACACGTGCAGGATAGCCGGAAACAAGGCATCTATGCTCTCTTCACTGCCTCTGGGGGAGCCCGGGAAGGTGAGCACCAGCATATCGCCGATAAAGCCTGCCACGCCCCTGGAAAGCATGGCATAAGGCATGCGCTGCTGCCCGTAATTCCGGGCTGCTTCCATGATGCCGGGTATCTCGCGGTCCAGCAGGGGTGCAATGGCATCCGGAGTAACATCGCGGGGAGATAAACCTGTTCCTCCTGTGAAGATGGCCAGGCGTACACCCGCATCCTTGAGTTCTTTCACCTTGGCCTGGATGGATATTACATCATCGTATATAGCTGCCCGTAAGACGCCCTGAATATTGTATTGTGCCAGCTTGGTTTCAATCAGATCTCCTGTTCTATCGGGATATGTGCCACTTGCCACACCATCGGAACAGGTTATGATGGCAGTCTTCACCGTATCCGGCATCTCATACCGGAAATCTGTCTTGCCACCTTTTTTCTCTTCCAGTTTGATGGTGCTTATTTCAATGGATTTGTCAATTGGCTTCAGCATATCGTACATGGTCAAGGCCACCACCGACGCCCCATGCATGGCTTCCACTTCCACACCGGTTTTGTAAATCGTCCTCGCCTCCACTGAAATTATAATATCCAATCCTTCTATCCGATGTGTGATAGCCGCATATTCAATGGGCAATGGATGACAATCAGGGATCACATCACTGGTTTTTTTGATGGCCAGCAAGCCAGCAGCCCGCGAGAACTCAAATACATCACCCTTAGGCACTTTCTTCTGCAAGATGGCATCAATGGTAGCCTGACCCGATACCCTCAAAATCGCCGTAGCAATTGCCTGGCGCAGTGAACTTGATTTATGCGTTATGTTAACCATGATCGGCTTTATTTATTTTCCTTCCATTGATAGGATTCGTCTTCAAATAGTTCCTTACCCCATACCGGTAATTCAAACTTGATCTTTTCCACTAACTCCGTACAGGCGTCGATTGCCATCCGGCGATGTTTGGAGGAGGTGAATACAAAGAGGCAGATTTGACCCGCCGCTACCTTACCCAGACTATGATACACATGCATACAGGTCAGGTCGTACTTACTAAAGATTGCTTCCCGGATCTCCAGCATTTTCTCCAGGGCCATCTCTTCATATGTTGTATACTCAATGGCTGCTACGGGTTTCTCCTCAATGGTATCGGCACGCACCTGGCCAAGGAATATACTGTGTCCTCCAATATCGTGACGCGTACTGTGCTTTTGAATACTCTCTGCTATGAATGCCGGCGAGATTGCACCTGGTACAAAAATCTGCCTGGGTTTGCGTTCTTTCATTTCAAGTGATTTTAGATTTCCAATTGAGGACTCCTCCCTTTAAACTGAAAATGTTGATCCGCGTATTGATAGCAGCGAGCAACTTCGCGGCCTGCAGACTGCGCTTGCCCGACTGACAAATGAATACAACGGTTTCGCCTTCTATTTTTTCCAACTGTTCTTTCAATCCGGATAAGGGCATTTTTACATGCTCCACAAAACTAATGGCAGGCAGCTCGTTTTCTTCGCGCACATCGATCACCGTTAGCTCCACTTTCTCCATCAACTCTTCAAATTGCTCTTGTTCAATCTCCATCTCTTCTACCCCTATTCCACATAACCACTCATAATTCGTACTAAGAAATTCCTGCTCATTCTTCGGGATTCCTTTCCTGTTTTCCTCCACTACCGATAACTGCAATGTCATGTGCTGATTATACAACGCATGATAAGTATACAACTGATTCTTCAACAGCTCTCCCATTCCCGTGATCCACTTGATTACTTCATTCGCCTGCATGCTGCCAATAATACCGGGCAAAACACCCAATACACCCGCTTCCGCACAATTCAATACCTCGCCTTCTACAGGTGGTTGCGGAAAAAGATCCCTATAGTTAACAGCTGTTTTATCTGCTGCAAACACTGCTACCTGTCCTTCGAATCGGGATACCGCCCCATAGACCAATGGCTTCTGCAACAATACACAGGCATCGTTCACCATATACCGGGTTGCGAAATTATCTGTGCCATCCAGGATGATATCATAGGAATCAAACAGTTCGAGACAAAGCGCATTATCCAATTTAGCCGGATAGGTTAGTATGTTGATTTCCGGATTGATGGCTTTTAATTTTTGCTCCGCCACCAGCACTTTTAACTGACCGATATCTTCTGTTCCATACAATACCTGCCGGTGCAGATTGCTCATTGATACGGTATCGAAATCAACTATGCCAAGGGTGCCAACCCCGGCTGCCGCCAGGTACAGCAAAGCCGGACAACCCAATCCGCCTGCACCCAGCACCAATACCTTTGCTGCAGCCAATCGTTGCTGCCCCTGCTCACCAAACTCCTTCAGGAGTACCTGCCGGTGATAACGTTCCTGTATGGCTCCCCTTTGCTGCATGACTATCCTCCGGAGAAAGGTGGTAATAAAGCAATACTGCTATTCGCTGTAAGCGCTGTAGTTCCCTGGATGATTTTTTTATCCACCGCCACCACAAATTTGGCTGTTCCCAATGCAGGGTATTGTTGCTTTAATGCTGCCAATAGTTCATCGGTATTGCTGACAACAGGTATACGAATGTTGCTGCTCCCAGTGATATCTGTCAATTGTCCGAATATCGTGATCTGTAGTTCCATTTTTCTACGCTGAGGTAAATAATAGTTTAAAGGCCGCCATCGTGAGCACGCTTGCCAGTGTAAATTTCAGCACTTCCTGCCTGAATTTCAAGGATCCGAACCAGGCCCCTAATAGCCCTCCAGCAAAAGCGATTACCACCATCCACAACATATCTGAACTGAAATGAATGCCCTTGGTTAATTGCCCGAATAAGCCACTTAATGAATTCACAAATATAAACAAGGCACTGATGGCCGCGGTTTGCTTTTGATTCGTCCAATTTAATAACAACAGAATCGGCGAAAGGATGATACCTCCACCAATTCCTATGAGTCCGGATAAAAATCCTATACCGGCACCAATGAAAACCGAGACCCATACCTGCGACTCAACCGAGCCCGCCTGCTTGCTGTCTTTTAGTAAAAAGAAGCGCAGGATCGGCAACAATAACAGTGCCCCTAATATCTTCTTATAAATTGTTGCATCTATAGTCAGCAATCCCCCAACAAATGCCATGGGTATGGAGGCCAGCGCCAATGGTAAAAAGATCTTCCATTTGAAATGCCCGCCACGATAAAACTGGATATAAGAAGTCAGGGATACAAAGAGGTTCAGCAGCAACGCTGTGGGTTTCATCACTTCGGGTGCAAATCCATACAGGGCCATCAGGGCCAGGTAACCACTGGCACCACCATGCCCTACCGATGCATACAAAAAGGCAACGACGAACAAGATGATATAAAAGATCAGGGTAGCATCCATGCACGCGATTAAAAGGGTAAGATATGGATTTCTACTTCATCACCCGGACCTGCCTGCGTGCATTCTTCCGGCAGCATGATCAGGCAATTGGCCCTTGCAAAGGAATTCAGTTTATAGGATTCCTGACCTTCTAAAGACATCACTTTTTCGCCATCTGCATAACCTTTAAGATAATGAGTAGGACCAGCAGGCTTTTTCACTGTATTGGCCAGGATGGCATTGCGCTTGCGCAGGGTCTGGTTACGATGTTGTAGTTCGCCTATCGCAATTAACACGTATTCATAAAAACAGGTCATCACCGAAGCCGGATTGCCCGGTAAGCCAAAAACAGGTTTTTGTCCCTGCTTGCCAAACAGGATGGGCTTGCCTGGTTTCTGCTTGATCTTATGAAAGATGGTCTCAATGCCACATTCCAGTGTCGCCTTCAGCGTGAAATCATAATCACCCACACTGATTCCACCTGTCAGCAATACCAGGTCGGACTGTTCCAGCGCAGTTGCCAGGGTAGCACTTAATGCGTTCAAATTATCCGCCACCCGATAGAGTTGGATATCCCTGATCAACAGTGCTTCCAGCGCGGCAGTCAGGGACGCCGAATTGGATTCATAGACCTGTCCGTATTCCAATGGCTTTCCCGGTTCCTGCAATTCGTTGCCGGTAACGATGATGGCTACCCGAGGTTTGGGATAGACTTTTGCTTCTGCCAATCCTATTCCTGCCAGGAATCCAATTCCCGGTGCTGTTAGCAGGGTACCTTTTTCAAGGGCCAGCGCATTTTTGCTGATCTCTGATCCTATAGGCCGCACATTATCACCTGCTTTCAGTTCAGGATCTTCAATATGCAATTCATCGCCTTCCAGGCGGATCTTCTCTTGTATAACCACCGTATCTGCTCCCGGTGGTACAGCTGCTCCTGTAAAAATGCGGACCGCCTTGCCGGGGATTAGTTCAATGGTTTGATTACTTCCCGCAGCCATCTCACCATACAAATCCAGGGGTTCTCCGGGCTTCCATCCTGCATAGGAAAATGCATAACCATCCATGCTCGATTGCGGATAACAGGGAATATCTACCGGTGCATAAATATCTTCCGCCAATACGGTTCCTAATGCCTGCTTAATAGGTAGTACTATGGGTGGCAGTGCTTCGCATTGCTCTTTTATAATTGCTTTCGCTGCTGCAGAAGAGATCATAGTTTATTCATCCTCCAATGGTGATCATACTTCGGTTATGGATGGTCGTTGCTTCTATGTTTTCAAAATCGGTAGTGAATTGTCCTCCTAATTCTTTGTGCTTGGCTCTGATGGTTTGCTGAATCAAGGGCAGTATATCTTCTCCCATCCGCAATGGTTGCAACAGGTCAGTTTCAGACGCAGAAAATAAACAGTTCTTCATCTTGCCATCAGCCGTCAGCCGGATGCGATTACAGGTGCCGCAGAAATTATTACTCATGGTGCTGATCACGGCAAACGTTCCTTTGTGCCCCGGCACCTGGTATTTTTTAGCCGTATCATTAGGCTCCGCCGCCAGGGGAAGGATATCATATTTAGCGCCCGCGAGTTCCAGCATTTCCTGCCAGGTAACTACTTTGTTGCTGGTCCACCTGTTGCCACTGAATGGCATGAATTCTATAAAACGTACATGCACCGGATCCAATTTCGTCCACTCAATAAAATCAAGAATCTCCGCCTCATTCATTCCTTTCATCACCACCATGTTTACTTTCACATGAAAACCTTCCCGCAATAGCAGGTGAATATTATCATAGACTCGTTGAAACTGATCCCTGCGGGTCATCAGGAGGAATTTGTCACGGTCCAGGGTATCCAGACTGATATTCAGTGAACGAATTCTGTTCTCTTTTAGCAGATCAATGAATTCATGAATCCTGCTGCCATTGGTAGTGATGGTAAGGTTCACCGGTAATTGCGCCAGTAGTTGTATAATTTTTGCCGCATCTTTTCTTACCAGGGGCTCACCACCTGTCAGCCTGATTTTATTCACGCCCTGCTCAACAAAGAGTTTCGCGATCTTATAAATCTCATCTGCCTGCATCAGTTTACTGGCCGGAGCAAAATCATAGTCCTCTTCCGGCATGCAGTAAAAGCACCTGAAATTGCAGTTATCGGTCAACGATATCCTCAGGTAGTTGTGAACGCGGTTATAAGTATCTATCAGTTGGCCTTCCATTTATTCTTGTTTCAATAAGGTTTGGTAATCGGATGGGGTATCGATATCAATGCTTCCTTCGGGGAAGGGTATCGTAGCTACTTCATCCGCATATTGTTTGATCAGTTTCCTCGCACCGGTATCTCCTTTTATCTCCAGCAAGGCCGGAAATATTTTGCTGCTGAATAAAGCCGGCGTACCGGATAATTCTCCATAACTACTGGACACAATGGGCCGCCCAGTAGCTTCACTTGTTTTAATCAACTGCAACAACAAATCGGGAGACACATAGGGTTGATCACATACCATGAAAATCATCGCATTGGTTGCCGGATCTACCTGCTGTGCTTTTTTCAATCCGCATCGCAGAGAAGAGCCCATGCCTTCTTCCCATTCTTCATTCAGGGCGATGACAACCTCTTTCTCTTTTAACTCTTTTCCCACTGTTTCATTCCTGGCTCCCAGCACCACCACAACCGGCCGAAGACCTGTTGCTACTGCAGTATCCACCGCCTGCACCAGGAGCGATTTCCCTTTGTAAGGTAACAATTGTTTGGCTTCCCCAAGGCGACTGGATTGACCAGCGGCCAGGATTACAATCGCGCAGTGAAGGGTATGGTGGTTGGCCGGCTTCACTGGATTTGTTTTTCACTGATCCGGGTAGCTTCCCTGGAATGGATGGTATCTTCCTTGGTACGAAGGGATTTTCCCCCCGTGCCTGTTCTTACTGCCCGGATCTCCGCCAGGATGGAGAGTGCAATCTCTTCTGCAGTTTCAGCTCCAATTTCCAATCCAACCGGACCATAAATCCTGGACAATTGTTCTTCTGTTAAGGTGATGCCCTCGGACTTCAAATCTCCCAGCATGCGTTCCAGTTTTTTCTTTGGTCCCAACAGCCCGATATAAGAAACCGGAGTATGCACCAATGCCTTCAGCATTGCCAGGTCGTAGTTGTAATTATGGGTCATCAGCACAAACACGGTCTGTTCATCAATCACCAATTGCTCCAACACTTTTTCCGGTTTGCTGACAAGGATCTGGCAGGCACTTGCAAATCGTTCCCTCTTTGCGTGTGTAGGCCTTCCATCTATGACAGAAGGTTCCCAGCCCAGTGTATTGGCCATTTCTACCAATGGAATCACATCATTACCGGCCCCAATAATCATAAGTGCAAGGGCGGGTTCGATGTATTCAATGAAAGCTGTTATCGTAAAATTGGGCGACCGGTAATTTCGAAATGCGGATTGCTTCTGATCGAAACAGGTAGTAACATCTTCCAACACTACCTGCTTCAATGCCGCGTCTGTCATATCACCACTCACCGTGCCATCCGCTTCTACCAATAAACAGGTACCTGGCTGTGCGCCTTTTTTATCTTCCAATGAAAACATGGTCACCAGCACATAGGGCTGGCGTTTACTAACTACTTTTTTCAACAATTCAACCGGATGATTGGCCCTTGCATGATCAATTGGTTCCATCAGTACCTGGATCACCCCCGCGCAACCCAACTGCACCCCGATGGAAGCATCTTCTTCATCACTGGTATCATAGGTAACCAATCTGGATTGCTGTTGATTCAGTACCGACAAGGCCTTCCGCAATGCATCACCTTCCAGGCAACCACCACTGATTGCACCTGTCATCTCTCCTTCATCCGTCACCAACATTCTTGCGCCCGGTCTTCTGTAAGAGGACCCCTCCAGGTGCACCACGGTCACCAGGGCCGATTTCTTGCCTTCCTGTTCAGCCTGCTCGTATGCCTGTATGATCGCTTTTATTTCCTTCATGCCTTCTCCATATATTTTTCAGGGTTCTGCTCAAACTTCACCTTGCATCCATCACAGCAGAAATACACTTTTTCTCCTTTGTAGTCAATCACGTGTTTGGGACTATTCACATCCACCGGAACGCCGCAAACAGGATTGATATAAAACTTGGGTTTGCCTGCTTCTTCTCTTGTGGCATCAAACATCGTGAAGGAAGAACTTTCAGGCGCCTGGCTCTTCACCTGGATGATCTCTGCCAGAATACTGATGGCCACTTCTTCCGGACTCTTAGCATTGATATCAATTCCTGCTGGCGATTTGATAGTCGCAACCCGGGAAGGATCCACACCGGCATCTTTTAGGTAGTCCATCAGCTTATCGCCTTTTTTCCTGCTCGATACAAACCCAAGATAAGAGGATGTTTTACCAGTTGCTTCCTGCAAAGCGATCTCATCATTATCTCCCTGGGTGGCCACCACAATACTGCTTGCAGGTGTGGTGTTCACCTGTTTCAAACTGTATTGCGTGATCAGCTCATCCACTTTGTCAAAGGTATCGGGCTTGACATCAGGCGCTACTGCCGTTACCCGAAATCCGCTTGCCTTGGCCAGCTTTGCCAATGCCTTGGCGATGGCAGTTTTTCCCATCACGACCAGGTGGGGCGGTGGCAGCACCGGTTCTATGAACACTTCCACCAGTCCTTCACTCTGACAAGTCATTTTATATTCCATAACGCCTTCCTGTTGAGATTGGTTGAGGGCTTTTCCAATTCGCACGAGCCGGGCCCTGCCTGTTTTCATCGCATCTTCTGCTTCCTTGATGATAATGGCGCGCACACAACCTCCTCCTACCCATCCAATGATTTCACCAAATTTATTGATTATGGCCTTATCACCTGCTTTGCCACTGCTGGGTGCTTCCCTTCTCACCACCAGTGCGATGGCAAAGGGCTCATTCTTTTTCCTCAGTTCCTGTCCTTTTTCTAAAAAAACCTCAAGCATCTTGTAAAATAGTTTCGAGTTCCAGCAAACTTTCCAGGTTATGCGCCGATCTGAATGCATCAATAGCAGGCAGCGCGGCACTCATGCCTTTTGCGATCGGTGCATAGCCTTTCATTCCTTTTAAAGGGTTCAGCCAGATCAGTTTCCTGGCCTTCCCCTTCATGTATTTCAATTCCTTTTGCAGTTCTTCCGGTGTGCCGGTATCCAGTCCATCACTTAGAATCAGTACGATGGGTGAACCATTCAGCAGCAACTTGCCATAACGTTCATTGAACTTGCCCAGGCAAGTCCCGATTCTCGTGCCACCCGACCAATGTTCTGCCTGGTCGGATACGGTTTGCAGGATCTGGTCAATCCGGTTCAATTGCAATGCCTTTGTCACCCGTAGCAATTGAGTACTGAACAGGAAGGCTTCCAGTTGCCTGAACTGTTCTTTCAGTGCGCAAATGAAACGCAGCAGGTAGAAACTGTATTTATCCATCGAGCCGCTTACATCAAGCAGCACAATCAATCGCTGTTTTTTTGGCTTTTGCGATTTCCTGTACAGTTCCATCGGCTCTCCTCCATAACTGATGCTGTGCCGGATGGTTCTCCGCAGGTTGATCCTCCCTTTTTTCGTGGAGCTTTTCATGCGCCTCCTCATCCTAACGGCCATCTCCCGAAAGAGTTTTCGGGCGATTGCTTCCAGTTGCGCTGCATCTGTTTCTTTCACCTGCGCCAGGTCTGCTTTCTTCAGGCGTTCCTTTTCATTGGCCCCACTCACATTTTTCGCATCGGTTTCCTGCTCCTGCTTATCTCCTCTCCCCAACATCACGAGGGTGGCATTGGCCTTTTTTTCTACGAGTCCCTGTACGGTAGCTTTGCCCTTTCTTTCCTGCAGATCAATGGGATTGGTATCCCAATACAACAGGAAGATTTTTTCAAATGCTTTCGCTTCTTCCGGCGATTTGCAAAAAATACTTTTTAATGCATCCTTGAACTGTTCGCGATTGGTTAATATTCCCAGGTCGGCAGCCAGCAAGGCATCTTTTGTTTCCGGAAGGCCAACATTTAATCCATGGCTTCGGGCAAAATGGACCAATGCTACAATGCTTTCCGTTAAACTGCTGGTTTGGTAGGCCTGTTGTTTCATACCATTCCTGCTGCTTTAACCTGGTTGATATCATCGGTCGATTTCAGGATGGCACCCAGGGTTTGATCAAAAGCCTGTTGATTCAGTTCCCGGTAGCCCAGTGTCACCAGTGATTGCGCCCAGTCGATGGTTTCTGATACGCCCGGCGTTTTCGCCAGTTTTTTCTGACGGAATCCCTGCACCGTTTTCACCACCTGCTCCAATAAACTGGCTTCTATTCCCGGTAAATGCTTTTGTACGATCTGCATTTCCAATTCCAGATCGGGGTAGTCGATCCAGTGATACAGGCACCTTCTTTTCAGCGCATCGCTTAACTCACGGGTACGGTTAGACGTCAATATAACAAAGGGTTTATGCTTTGCTTTAATGGTTCCCATTTCCGGAATACTGATCTGAAAAGCGGATAACAATTCCAGCAGAAAGGCTTCAAACTCTTCATCCGATCTGTCCAGTTCATCAATCAGCAATACCGGCGATTGATACAATTCGGTTATGGATTCCAGTAAGGGTCTTTTTAACAGGTATTCATGACTAAAGATATGTTTCTCTTTTTCCTCGATGGAAAGCGCAGTGCCTTCCTGGAGTTTGATCCCGAGTAACTGTTTCTGGTAGTTCCATTCATATACCGCGGCATTGATATCAAGTCCCTCATAACATTGCAAGCGGATGAGCTTGGTGTCAAGGATCTTAGCCAGGGCGTGGGCCACTTCAGTTTTTCCCACACCAGGCGGACCTTCCAGCAGCAAGGGCTTCTGCAGTTTCAGCATCAGGAAAAGCGAAGTGGCAAATGCATCATCTGCCACATAGTTCATCTTATCGAGCGCATCAATGATTTCCTGTTGGGATTGGATCGTATGCACGTTGTTATTTTTTACCTCCAAAGAATCCCTTGATCATACCGCCCACCATGGAACCAGCACTCAGTGTATTGTCCACCTGCTCGCCAGCCAACTGCTTTTTGAAGTTGTTGACAAACTGGTCAAATACCTGGTTGGATACATCATTGATCAGCCTTGAACCGAACTGTGCCATCATACCGGTTACATTCACTTCCATGGTAACATTCACATCAGTACCACCATCCTTTTCAGTGAGCTGGCCATCCATCTTCATATCCGCGCCACCCTTTCCCTTGCTATCGGTACCGGTTCCTTTGAGCGACATTTTCCTGGTAGCTGCATCTCTTTCCAGGAAGGTGATTAGTCCGTCGTACTTGGCCTTAACCGGACCAAATTTCAACTCCACTTCACCCTTGTAATTGTCATTGTCGATTTGCTCTGTCAACGAGGCCCCCGGCACACAGGTAACTACCTGCGTGGGATTGGTCAGGTTATTCCATACAGCATCTATGGGATGATCTACATGGAATGATTTGGTTATCGTTGTTGTCATTGTATTATGTTTAAATCTGTTAGAAAGAAAGCTGGGCCCAGGCCCAGCTTAAATAGCTCCCTTTTCCTTCAATGCCTTCCACACTTTGAACGGTGTGATCGGAATATCGAGATGCGTAATACCATAGGGACTCAAGGCATCCACGATAGCATTGGCAATAGCAGGAGGTGCACCAACGGTGGGTGATTCACCCACACCTTTTGCTCCAATCGGATGGTGCGGTGAAGGAGTAACCGTATGACCGGTTTCCCACTTGGGAGATTCAACTGCTGTTGGTACCAGGTAATCCATAAAGGTTCCATTCAGGATATTACCCGCTTCGTCATAGATCAGTTCCTCATACATCGCGGGAGCAATGCCCTGTGTTAAACCACCATGAACCTGTCCCTGTACAATCATGGGGTTGATGATATTACCGCAATCGTCGATGGCTACAAAACGCCTTACATGAATCGCACCGGTTTCCTTATCAATATCCACAATGCAGATATAAGCACCGGAAGGGAAGGTAAGATTTGGCGGATCGTAGTAATGGGTTGCTTCAAAACCTGCTTCCATGCCGGGAGGATGGTTGGTATAAGAAGCGAATACGATCTCCTGGATGGTTTTCGACTTCTCCGGCGCACCCTTTACAAAGAACTTGCCGGGCTCCCATTCCAGGTCATCCTCACTCACTTCGAGCAGATAAGCTGCAATCTTCCTTGCTTTGTCGCGCAACTTACGGGCAGCCACAGCCGCAGCAGCACCAGCAGTTGGCGTGCTTCGGGAAGCATAGGTACCCAATCCATAAGGAGCGGTATCAGTATCCCCTTCTTCGATCGCAATATTTTCAGCAGGGATGCCGAGTTCTTCTGCAATGATTTGTGCATAGGTAGTTTCGTGTCCCTGTCCCTGTGATTTGGTACCAAAACGTGCAATGGCTTTACCGGTTGGGTGTACCCGAATTTCTGCACTGTCGAACATTTTGATACCGAGGATATCAAAGTCTTTAGATGGACCGGCTCCTACTACTTCGGTAAAAGTAGAGAGACCTATACCCATCAATTCACCACGTTTTCTTTTCTCTGCCTGTTCTGCACGGAGCTGGTGATAATCCACGGTATCCATGGCTTTCAGCAGGCCCTTGTGGTAATCGCCACTATCATAAATCCATCCGGTGGGTGATTTCCAGGGGAAGTCTTCTTTTTTGATGAAGTTCTGCAAACGCAGTTCAGCAGGATCCTTTCCAATTTCCAAAGCAAAGCGATCGGTGATGCGTTCAATGGCATGCACGGCTTCGGTAACGCGGAAGGAGCAACGATAGGCAACACCCCCTGGCGGCTTGTTGGTATAAACGGCATCACATTCCATATAGGTGGCATCGTAATCATAAGAGCCTGTTGCGATGGAGAACATACCCGTCGGGAATTTAGAGGGGTTGGCAGACGCATCTGTATAGCCATGATCGGCGAGGACTTTGAAGCGCGTGGCCAGGATCTTACCATCTTTGGTACCGGCCATTTCTGCCGTGATATGATAATCGCGTGCAAAAGAATCCGCCTGCAGGTTTTCACTTCTGTCTTCAATCCACTTCACCGGTTTGCCAACCAGGAAAGAAACTGCGATGGCGATTACATAACCCGGATACACAGGAACCTTACCACCAAAACCACCACCGATATCGGGAGAGATCACGCGGATCTTTTCTTCGGTGAGACCTACATGTCCGGCTACCAGGGCGATTACTGTTCTGATTGCATGGGGAGCCTGGGTAGTCATGTACATGGTGAGGTGATTGTTCACCTTATCGTAATCGGCCACACAACCACAGGTTTCAATGGAAGCCACGTGGATGCGTGGGATATGCATCTGTTCTTTCACCACCACTTCTGCTTTGGCGAAGACGTCATCTGTCTTTTCCTTATCGCCCACTTTCCAGTTCCAGATATGGTTGTCCTTCTTGCCCTCTTTGTCGGTGCGTAAAACAGGAGCATCGGCATCCAGTGATTTGTAGGGATCGATCACCGGTTTCATGGGTTCATATTCCACCCTTACGGCTTCGCGGCCATCACGCGCAGCATATTTGCTGGTGGCGATTACGGCAGCTACTTCCTGTGCCTGGTACATGACCGTGTCAGTAGGCAACACCATCTGGGTATCCGACATGAGGGTAGGCATCCAGTGCAGGTTGTATTTTTCGAGATCTCTGCCGGTAACCACAGCTATTACGCCGGGCACTTTCATAGCTTCGTCAATATTGATGTTTTTGATTTTGGCATAGGCATACGGACTTCTAACAATATCCATATACAGCATACCTGGCAGTTTAACATCATCCACGTATCGACCCTTACCCTGGATGAAGCGGGCATCCTCTTTCCTCTTGAGGGAATGGCCCATACCGCCGATTTCTTTGGAAGTTTTGCATTGTATCATAAAGCAACTAATTGAATCGGTTTTTGAATGTTATACAAATTCTGGTTCGGTAGAAGGCAATTCCTCTCCGCGGATTTTGGCGCCCGCGTATTGAATGGCTTTCACGATATTGTTGTAGCCGGTACAACGGCAAAGGTTACCCGCAATACCCCAGCGAATCTCATCCTCGGTAGGATTGGGATTATGGGCCAGCAGTTCAGTAGCGCGCAGAATCATGCCCGGTGTACAGAAGCCGCAATGCAAACCATGGTTTTCTTTGAAACCTTCCTGCAGGGGAGAAAGCTGGCCATCCTGCGCCACGCCTTCAATCGTAGTGATGGATTTACCATTGGCCTGAACAGCAAGTACGGTGCAGGATTTGATGGATTTGCCATCGAGTAGAATGGTACAGGCACCACAGCTGGAGGTATCGCAGCCAATATGCGTGCCCGTTAGGTTCAGCACTTCGCGGATCATGTGGACGAGCAGGAGGCGCGGTTCCACTTCCAGCGTATGTTGCTGACCGTTAACAGTAATCGTTATTTCTTTAAGCATACTATACTAGGTTTTGAAGGTTCATGAATTATTGGCGCGGTTAACAGCCTGGTGAATCATCCGCTTGACGAGGGTGGCCACGATGGAGCGTTTGTATTCTTCACTGCCCCGCAGGTCGGAAGAAGGGTTGCAATCTTCTGCAGCGTATTGGGCTGCTTCATTGATGCTCGCTTCAGTTAACGCCTTACCGATCAGGGCCTGTTCAGAACGTGCAGCACGCAGCGGAACAGGGTTTACATTGGTGAGCCCGATACCCGCAGCAGTAACCACCCCATTATCACCAATTGTGATTTGAACAGCCACACCGGCAGTAGCATAATCGCCCACTTTTCTTTCCATTTTGTGGTAGGCGCTACCGGTTCCGGGGGGAGGCATGGGGATTCTGATTTCGGTGAGGATATCACCGTGTTGCAGCGCAGTCATGTAGAACCCGTAGAAGAATTCATCGATGGGGATTTCTCGTTCGCCTTCTGGGCCGGTAGCCACAACAGTAGCATGGAGGGCCATCATAACAGCGGGATGGTCATTGGCTGCATCACCGTGGGCCAGGTTACCTCCGATGGTACCCATGTTGCGTACCTGGGGGTCGGCAATGAGTTTGGTAACATCTGCGAAGATGGGGAACTGTTGTTTGAGCAGATCGGAATGTTCAAGTTCCGCTTCCCGGGTGAGGCCACCGATTTTAAGCGTACCGTTTTCTTCCCGGATGTAGGAAAGTCCGGGTATGTTATTAATATCAATCAGGTACTCGGGTGTGGCGAACCGGAGTTTCATCATGGGGATCAGGCTGTGTCCCCCCGACAGGATTTTTGCATCCTCTCCATATTGCTGAAGCATGGAGATAGCTTCAGCCAGGGAGCCTGGTGATTCGTACTGGAATGACTGCGGGATCATAGCTTTTAGTTTAGCTGTTTAGATGTTGATTCAAAATCTATGTTGAGCCTGACGGATCAGGCAACTTTTTTCATCATTCTACCGCGAAACCAATGGTTCATTTTCTCCAATAAGCGAAACCTGCGCATGTTGAGGGCAACGGCTCCCATGATCAGGAGCACACCGAAATAATAGAGCAGTTCACCACCTGAAAAAACAACACTGGTGAGCACGCAGGCAGCGCCGCCGATGGCCACCAGCAAAGCAATACGGGTACGGGAATCCTTATAACTCAGGGCAATACTCACAATAGCAAGTAAGCAAAAAATTGAGGCGAAGAGAACTGTTGGGGTGGAGGAATGTGAAACTGATTGACTGACCGTTTCTCCTTTACCGCAGAGGACAAGGGTGCTGGAAAAAGCAACGAAGCAAAAGGGGCATTTGGGAAGAACTGCCAGTAGAATGCCTGAGAGCAGACCGAAGTCTTTCTTTTTACCCGGGGGAGGCACCGAAACTTGATGGCAGGGGCTACAACCCTTGACTTTAGGACGACAGGTCATCTGCTAAAGTTTTTGCAATCGTTAGTAATAATTGTATAAGTTACACTATTCCTATCTGAAAAAATGTGATATTAATCACATGCCAAAACCTGCCCGAAAGATCAAAGCCAATCTGGTTGTTACAGTTTGATTGAAACTGTCCTGTTGTTGCTGTTATGAGGGTAATTTGAGCCTAACCAACCTTCGGGCGAGGAGCCAGAAATGAGTACCCTGGGATGGTGCCGTTGAATCAATGTTTTAACAATGTCTAATATAGGAATGTTTTGGACAACAAAAAAAATAATTCCGGGATTTTACAATTTTATTGATCAGGCGCAAGATTGGAGGGGCAGTCCAGGCAATCGTTAGCATCCAGGGTGGCTGGGTGTCCACTCAATCAATCAAAAGGAGGACCGATTGGATACAACTAAACTTTGGCGAAAATCAAAAAAAATCCTAGTTTACAGTAGTGAAATGGTCTGGCTTCAGTTTTGCTGAACGTAATCATTTTCAATAGTTGGATTAGCACCTACCATTCGGCCTACTTTGTTCGACCATTCGGCAGCAGTTGACCGTTCCGGCACTAATGTTTGACCGTTCTGGCATCGTTCTTTCACCGTTCCGGCACCGCTCTCCAACCGTCAGTGAACCGTTCATGAACCGCTCAGTAACCGCTCAGCCATAAATTGTGCGACCTAAAATAACTATACAATTATGGTTACCAATACTGCTATACCTATACAGCAACATTTTGAAATCCCTGAATAGCTATACAATTTCCTCCATAAGCAACCCAATTCAGCGCCCAATAACCCGGCGCCTTCCCAACTCCCCTTTCCCCAAAAAAGTATAGATAAAAAATCCGGCAGTCCTTGCACAGATCCCCGGAAAAGTATAAGTTTAAGCACCTTTCCTTTGACCCCCAAATGGGACTTAGGTGGCGAAGCATTGCAGGAACCTCCCCCCTTGAATTTCCAACAATCCACCTCAACGCACCCCCTACCCCCAAATTGGATTGGCGCAACCACAATCCACCGGAACGCGAAGGAGGTAATTGAAAATGAGAAACTTAAATTTAAACGAACTTCGTCTAATTGCGTAAATAAACGCGTTATGCGCCATTCGGGTACTGTCCTGGATACAGTCACTCTGTGTAACACTGAT